>Ga0302300_1001529_pt1 | contig 13042 bp, 9 predicted proteins | sample III_Palsa_E1_1_FD_198756 | JGI IMG/M metagenome (GOLD analysis project Ga0302300, IMG submission 198756) | Peat permafrost microbial communities from Stordalen Mire near Abisko, Sweden - III_Palsa_E1_1 | ecosystem: Environmental > Terrestrial > Soil > Palsa > Peat permafrost | place: Sweden... | reverse complement strand
TTAAAAGGGGACAGTTATAGTTTATTGATTGCGGGGCCCTGATTTTTATCAGGGCCTTTTTTACTGCAAATCTATAGAATCCGTCTAACAACGATTGAGAAATTTACTATCTGCAAAGATTCATTGCCGTTGACTTCAGTCAACGGAATATTAATGATGAATTTACCGGCTTTAGCCGAAAATACCGTTATAATCTGCCAGTAGATTATTGGGCTAAAGCCAAAATTTGTTCAATTATTTAGTTCCGTTGGCTGAAGCCAACGGCTATGAAAAACTCATGCAATTTTAGACAGTTTCTTAGGAATTTGAACAATTAAATCTTAGTGTTAACAATGGCAATAATTTCTCCCTCCAATGCCATCGCATTCTTTTCTAACTCCTCACCTTGTTTTATAACATCTGTAGTATAGCTCTTATCCTTATAGCCTGAAGCGTTTATCTTCACATTCATAAAAGCACCAAGCACAGCAGTACGCGCACAAAGTGCTGCTACTCCGGCATCAGTTATAGAATTAGGATTACCTTTTTCAGCCATTGCCTTTATTACTTCAAGGCTACCATAAGATAGCTGCATCACCTTAAAAGGAATTTCAATTGCATATTTGGTAGCATCCTGTATGGCTTTATCACGGGCTGCTTTTTCTTCATCAGTTGATTTTGGCAAACTGAATCCTTCCATAATTCTATTGAAAGCCACCGTATCCAGATCAACCATTTTCAATAATTCATCTTTATAATACTGCCCTTTTTCGGCCCAATCGCTAAATTCTTCCCAACGACTATCCCAGCCTTTTTTGTGCGACGATAAATTAGCTACCATAGTTGCCAGCGATGCGCCCAAACTACCCACATAAGCCGAAATTGAACCACCGCCCGGTGCAGGGCTTTCGCTGGCTGTCTCATCGGCAAAATCAGTAAGGGTCATGCTTACCAGTTGGCTGGCTGCTTTATCTTTCAGCAAATATTCAATAATTCGTTCCTCCGGTTTAAATGGTGAAAGCTCATCCAAACCCATTGATTTTATAGCTATCTTGATCAGTTCCTTTTCACTTACCCCTACCGAACGTTGTTGTTTCAGCAGGAAATATTTACCTGCATCCAGCATTGATTTTAGGGGGATCAACCCAACCAATTCACTTCCTGTAACACGCATCCCACGCTCGGCGGCTTTGGTGCATACCTCGTCGAATGCTTTATGAACCGGTGTAACTTCAATATTAGTAAGGTTCATGGATATTTGGGCAATGCCATATTCCTCAATATACCAGCCTATAGCTTTCACAAACTTTAATGACCCGGGAACCGATATTGGTTTTCCATTTTCATCATTTATTATTTTACCATTTACCGGGTCGCCCTCACGCAGTACACGGCCAGCCTCGCGCACATCAAAGGCGATAGAATTTGCCCTGCGGGTTGAGGTAGTATTTAAGTTGACATTGTAAGCGATCAAAAAATCACGGGCACCAATTACTGTTCCGCCACGCTTGGCATCAAACTCCGCCGGGCCAAAATCAGGCTTCCATTCCGGTAGTTTTATCTTTTTGAAAAAGCCTTCGTATTCGCCCGCTCTAATTACCGATAAATTATTGCGTTTAGTATCAGCTTGCGCGTTACCATATAAGTAAATTGGGATATTTAGCTCTTCGCCTACTCGCTTTGCCAGTTTTTGAGCATAAACAGCAGTTTCTTCCATGCTGATATTACTAATGGGTATCAGCGGACAAACATCGGTAGCGCCCATACGCGGATGTTCGCCTTTATGCTTGCTCATGTCTATCAGTTCACCGGCCTTTTTAATGGCTAAAAATGCCGCTTGTATTACAGGTTCAGGTTCGCCTACAAAGGTTACTACCGTGCGGTTTGTTGCCTTTCCCGGATCAACATTTAACAACCTTACACCCTCAACAGATTCTACTTCATCAGTTATCTGCTTAATAATATCCAGGTTTACACCCTCACTAAAATTTGGAACACATTCTATTAATTTAGTCATTGGTCATTTATAATTAGTCATTGGATTTAGTCGTTTAACAATCAGCGGCATCACAAAAATCAATAAATAATCAGCGGTTTTAGTTTTCCCTGCTGATATAATATTTCCCTATAATCAGCACAAGGATAAGCCTGCATATGAGCCAGCATACCCGGTGCTAATACACCACGATCATTTAAATTCAAAGCTTTTGCTGCGCGGAATGTTAATCCTGCAAAAACTTCGGCAGTATTTAATTTTTCGGCAGCACTCATTACGGCGGCCTGCATCAACAGATCACCCATTGGAGCTGAGCCGGGATTCCAGTCGCTGGCAATTGCCACACATGCTCCGGCATCCAGTAGTTTACGTGCAGGGGCATAAGGCATACCTAAACCTAATGATGCACCCGGCAACACAACAGCCACCGTATCAGAATTTGCCAGTAGTTTAATTTCCGCATCCTTACTTGCTTCCAAATGATCCGCAGAAACTGCATCCAATTTTACTGCAACAGCACTGCCATCTGTTGTAAATTGATCGGCGTGAACAGTAATATCAAAGCCCATTTGTTTAGCTTTATTTAGATAGACGATTGCATTTTCCGCATTAAAAGCACTATCTTCAATAAATATATCAACACGGTTGGCGAGGTTTTCATTTTTGATAACCGGCAACAGATCATGAAAAACATAATTTAAATATTCAGCCTGTGTACCTGCAAAATCTTTGGGCACCATGTGCGCAGCAAGGCAGGTAGGTACCAAATGGGCTTTTGTTTTGGCTGATGCCGCTGCAATCACGCGCAATTGTTTTAATTCCGAATGCGTTTCCAGTCCGTACCCGCTTTTTACCTCGATGGTGGTAACGCCTTCGGCTAAATGGCGTTGTATTCTTTGCAGTAACAGTTCTTCAAGCAGGCTTTCATCTGCGGCACGGGTTTGCGTTACCGAATCCCAGATACCGCCGCCCGCTTTGGCTATTTCCAGATAGGTTTTACCCTGGATGCGCATGGCATAATCCTTAGCGCGACTACCCGCAAAACAAATATGTGTATGGCAATCCACAAAGCCCGGGAGCAATACGTGGTCGCCCTTGATTTCTTCTATTTGTGTTGATGGATTATTTTTTCGTAATTTTTCAAAATTATCAACAACCATGATCAGTCCATCTTCAACTAAAACACCGCCCTGGGTAATGATTTGCAAATCATCATCCTTCAAAGCGCCTTTTAGGCCGAGGCCTGCAAGGGTTAATGTTTGCGTAAACGGACCGATTAGTTTTTCCATTTATAATTTTTTTATTATATCGTCATAGGAGGTACGAAGCAATCGCTATGCTTACGTAGAGATTGCTTCGTACCTCGCAATGACGCTTTTTTATTTACCGCACTATTTTTTAAAGTCCTCTCCTTTGGAGAGGATTTAGGTGAGGCTTACCAAACCTTCAACCCGAACCTGTCAGCCCATTCTTCCGCTTTGTCATAACCCGCATCAGCATGACGGAATATACCCATTGCCGGGTCGTTATGCAGCACGCGTTTAAGGCAGGTTGCCGCACGTTCGGTTCCATCGGCAACAACTACCATACCGGCATGTTGCGAATAGCCCATCCCTACGCCACCACCATGATGAAACGACACCCATGTTGCACCTCCGGCTGTATTAGCCATTAGGTTAAGCAATGGCCAGTCAGATACCGCATCCGATCCGTCTTTCATTGATTCTGTCTCGCGGTTAGGCGAAGCTACTGAACCGCAATCCAAATGATCACGACCAATAACGATCGGGCCTTTTACTTTTCCACTTGCAACCAATTCATTAAAAATTAAGCCTGCTTTTTCACGCTCGCCCATGCCCAGCCAGCAAATACGTGCAGGCAAACCCTGGAACGATATTTTTTCCTGCGCTTTTTCCAACCAGGTTATCAATGGTTTATTCTCCGGGAATGCTTCCATCAACGCACGGTCGGTTACATAAATATCTTCAGGATCGCCTGATAAAGCTACCCATCTGAACGGCCCTTTACCTTCGCAAAATAGCGGACGAATATACGCCGGAGTAAACCCCGGGAAATTATAGGCATCCTGCTCACCGCCCTGTTTGGCAAATTCACGCAGGTTGTTGCCGTAATCAAAAGTGATGGCTCCCTTCTTCTGCAAATCCAACATAAAGCCTACGTGGCGCGCCATGCTTTTTAGAGATCGGTTTTTATATTCAGCCGGATTGCTTTTGCGTAATTCAGCAGCTTCGACTAATGGCAAACCATTAGGCACATATCCATTTATCGGATCATGAGCAGAGGTTTGATCGGTAAGTATATCGGGGATAATGTTATCCTTTAACAATCGCTCCAGCATATCGCCTGCATCAGATACTAAACCAACTGAAAGCGTTTCGCCTTTTTGCATGGCATCCTGAACCCAGGCAATAGCCTCGTCGTAATTATGTGTTATTTTGTCGATGTATTGCGTATCTACTCTTTTTTGTATGCGCGAGGCATCCACATCGGCACCTAAGAAAACACCGCCTGCCATAGTTGCGGCTAAAGGCTGCGCGCCACCCATACCACCAATGCCTGCGCTAACGATCAGCTTACCGGTAAGGTCATTGTTAAAATGCTGGCGACCAGCTTCAACAAAAGTTTCATACGTGCCTTGCAAAATGCCCTGCGTGCCGATATAGATCCAGCTTCCTGCGGTCATTTGCCCATACATCATTAAACCCTTTGAGCGTAATTCATTAAAATGCTCCCAGGTTGCCCATGCGGGTACTAAATTGCTATTGGCAATAAGCACGCGCGGCGCTTGCGGATGACTGCGGATGATCCCCACTGGCTTACCCGATTGTACCAATAACGAGTGATCTTCATCAAGTTCAAGTAGTAATTCAATTATTTTACGCAGTGCTTCCGGGTTGCGAGCAGCTTGGCCAATACCGCCATAAACTACCAGTTCGTCGGGGTTTTCAGCTACCTGACCATCAAGGTTGTTTAACAGCATTCGTAAAGGTGCTTCAGTTTGCCAGCTTTTGGCATGTAACTGCATGCCTCGCGGCGCTTTGTAAACCGGGTGGTTTGCGTATTCTTTAATAAATTCCGAACTCGTCATCCTGATTAAGATTAATATTATTTTTTAATGCGGTTTCATTGGCTAATGCCAGGAATGAACCGTTGATAATTAGTTGATATAATTGATTAATATCGGTAGCAAAAATGCGATCCTCCTGTATAAAAGGCACATGCTCACGCACAAAACTATGGCAAGCCTCAATTACCGGGGTAGATTTTAATGGCCTGCGGAAATCCATAGCCTGCGCAGCATACAAAAGCTCGATGGCCTGAATATACTCCAGGTTATCAATTACCTGGTGCAGCTTTCGCCCACTTATTGACCCCATCGACACATGGTCTTCTTGCCCTAATGAAGTAGGTACGCTATCGGCACTTGCCGGGAAGCAAAGGGTTTTATTTTCGGTAACCAATGCGGCGGTAGTGTATTGCGGGATCATTAACCCGGAATTTAAGCCGGGATCATTAGTTAGCATTTTAGGCAAACCATAACGGCCCTCGCTCATCAGGTAACAACGCCTGTCGGCTATATTACCCAGTTCGGCAGCGGCTACAGTAGCATAGTCCAATGGCAATGCCAACGGCTGCCCGTGGAAATTGCCCCCGCTTATGGTGTCATCCGCATTAAAAATAATGGGATTATCAGTTACCGAATTTAGTTCGATCTCTGTCAGTTCCTTTAAATGCAACCATGCATTGCGCGATGCGCCATGCACCTGTGGCATACAACGCAGTGAATATGGGTCCTGCACACGGTCACAATTAATATGTGAATTGCAGATCTCAGAGTCATTCAACAATGTATGTAATCGGCTTGCCACCAGTTTAGTGCCCTTGAACGGACGTATAGCGTGCAAACGCGCATCAAATGGCCTTGCCGACCCCATCAAACCTTCTAATGACATAGCGCCTATCAGGTCGGCTAAATTCAATGCGTTGTTTAATCGCTGTACTGCTTTTATAGCAAACGACAGGATAAACTGTGTACCATTAATGAGCGCCAAACCCTCTTTCGGGCCCAGGGTTACAGGCTCAAGATTATGATCTTTTAATGCTTTTTGTGCCGGAACTTTTTCTCCTTTTACAAATACTTCGCCCAAACCTATCAGTGGTAAAAACAGATGCGATAATGGCGCTAAGTCGCCCGATGCGCCTACTGAACCTTTTTCAGGAACGACCGGGATAATATCATTATCAATATGCCAGATGATACGATCCAAAGTTGCCGGGGCGCTCCCCGAATAACCTTGTGCCAGCGCATGTACTTTGGTAATAAGCATCAATTTGGCGATCTCCTGCGGGATAGGTTTTCCTACGCCCACACTATGGCTTTTCAACAAGTTGTTTTGCAATAAACTGGTATCCTTTTCGCTGATACGAGTATCACATAGCGGACCAAAACCAGTATTAATACCATAAACAGGATTTTGCTGCTGAACTATTTTTTCAACCTCATTCCATGATGCTTTGATTCGCACGGCAGCTTCGTTGCCTATAACTCCTTTTGTTTTACCTGCTGCAATATCCAGACAGATACCAATGGTTAAATGATCTGTGCCGTAATTAAACTGGCTATTCATATACTTCGTTTTTTATGGTAGCGGATAATTTTTCACTTATTCGGCTCGCCAGGTTAATATCTTTGAATGTATTTTCGAGCGATGTAATGGCCGGTAAAAGCTCACGGCAACCGGCATCTGTTGAAACTAATTGCTCCATCGCCTGGCTTACGGCTTCCCATACGGGCAGTATCCGCGCAAGCAGTGCTTTACCATTATCTGTTAATTGTACCAGTTGGCGGCGGCCATCATCGGCACAGGTAGTGGCAACAACCAGATCTTTATTTTTTAAACGGGTAATAAGCTGACTAGCGGCGGGATGTGATATTTCTATTTGTTCGCTCAGATCTTTAATAGAAAGCGATTCATTTTTTGATAGTAAATAAAATACAGGAAACCAACTGGCATCAAAGTCGATACCCTCCAATTGATAGGCACGGTTAATTTCAGATAGAAACGACTCACTCAAGCGCCTCAACCTGCTGCCTAAAACCAAGTAACCCAGGTTTTGATAAAAATTCATGGACAAATTTATATAAGTGCTTATATAAATGCAAATAATGTTTGTAAATAGCCTCACCCCCAACCCCTCTCCTTTGGAGAGGGGGCTTAAAGATGGATAATAAGTACTTGGAAAATCAAGTCCTCTCCTTTGGAGAGGATTACTCACGAGTTGTTTTTTTTAACGGTGTTCGTGAATGCTTCGCAATTTAGCTGAGGCTTCAGAACCAATAAGCGTATCCTAATGATGCAGTACCGGCACCTATATTATTTTTACCGTTGGCAGTACCTTTCTGAATGTTTAGGAAACCGTAATTACCCCCACCTTCAACAAAAACATAGCTCCTTTTTAAATGATAGGCAAAGCCCACATTACCTTCAATACCAAAATTGGTTGAGTGAAGCTCACTTTTAATATCTTGTGTATTATTCAGGTTTTCAGGACTTGGTGTTATAGGCATAGTACCGCCTGCATCACTATAAAAATCGCTGGAACCACTGGTTACCTGTTTGGCATTAAGCAAAAAGCCAACAAACGGACCAGCATCTACATAGACCCTGAATGGAGATTTATGCCCGAGGTCCCAGCCAAACTTAGCCAAAATTGGTATCATCAGGTAATTGAATTTAGCCTCGCTATTGTACCTGGCATAAACATATGTAGGCGCGGGAGCTCCTTGTGACTGATAATATTCGGCAATTGCAGTTGGAGTTGGTAGTGCTTGCAGGCCATCCTTTTTACCGCCCTGTGATGAGTATTCGACCATAGGCTGTAATGAGAACAGATCGCTAAATTTAATTTCGGCAAACAAACCAAAATCCGGGCCCTGCCTTGAACTGTAACCCGTGTTCAATGGGTTTTGCTCACTACCACCAGCAGTTAAGTTAGGAATACTGATACCTCCACGTACACCTATGGCTACATCTTGTGCATCAGCGTTAAAACAGAACATTAATAAACCAAAAACTAATAGGTAAAAAATAGACTTTTTCATACAAACAGGGTTTTAAGGTTAAATTATTATTATTGTTATATCAAATCTAACGAACAGTTTTATCACTTTTAAGAGTATAAAACCAACAATATCAAAATTTTACACAAAACTTATATGATAAACAGTTTATTGATTGGGCTAATTTAGGTTTAACTTAATCATCTGCTTTTCGTAAACAGACAACTTTATTAAAAATACTTAAAGAAAATTACAACAAAGAAATTACTTTATACCGGGACATAATAAATTGAACAAATTTATGTTTCTATAAGTTTACACCCATCCCCCTGAACTATGAGAAAAAGATTTACTATTAAAAGTTTACTGCTTATTTCGCTTTCATTTTTACTATTTGCAATAGCATCATGTAAAAAAGACAAACCTGTTACACCAAAAGTGGTTGATGCAACACCTGTAAAAATCGGATTGTACGAACAATCTGACTCCATTATTTACAAAATTTTATTTATCCCGGTTACAAAATTAGGCACTCAAACATTGAGCACTAATTTTAATGCGCTGGTATTTGATACCGGCTCTGGTGGTATGGTTATTGATGCTGAAGGCATTTTACCAACATCTATGATCACCACTAGTGGCTTTAATTTCACAGGCGACTCAACTGTTGTTGATGGTATTACTATTACCAATCAAACCAATACTATCCAATATGGCGATGATGCCAGCACTACATCCACTGTATACGGAAACCTGGCTTATGCTGATGTAACTGTAGGCGATGAAACAGGAAATGTTGTGATTAAACGCATTGCATTTCTTTTATACTATAAGGCAACAGACAGCAAGGGCAATAGCTACCCCTCACATGAGTTTGATGTGTTTGGTGTAAATCCTGAATATGATATCCCTATTGGAAGGAATAGTACTGTTGCAATAGAAAGTCCTTTTACTTATTATACCCCTGGCACAGGCCTTACTAAAGGATTTAAAATGGGAGCCTTAGGAACCAGTAATTTTTCCAGCGCCAATGAAATACCTATTACACCAGGCGTAATTACCCTCGGCTTAACGGCTGCTGACCTGGCATCATCATCGGATTTTACAACCAGCACGCTTGAATATAATGCAAATGAAGGCGCAAATCCATATTTGCCGGCTACTATTACTTATAACAGTAAGTCTATTTCAGCAAATGTATTATTTGATACGGGTACCGATCCATACAATTATATTGAAGATAATACTGCTGCCAATACTATTACACAGCTACCGGCAAATACCCCGGTAAAAGTTTTATTAACTACAGGATTTGATTATTCATTTACAACTACCTCTACTGATTATTTAACTCAAGTCGAAAATCCTAATACATCAACTGATCCGATTACGATATTGAGCCTCGAATATTTTTTGAACAATGAATATATGCTGGATTACACCGATCATACACTCGGCCTAAAAAACAACTAAGGCTTAGTTATACCCCATAACAAAAGAAGCTCATACCGGATGGTATGAGCTTCTTTTGTTTAAGACTTGCTCAATTACAAACTAAATTCAATAACACCCGCAATTATCTGTTCAGTTGAATAAATTTGTACTATTATAGCAAAGTATCAGACCAACAAAATGGAATTTAAACATATCGTAAAAGCATTCAACGACCTCTCAGCAGGAGAACTCTACACCATACTAAAGTTACGCAATGAAGTATTTATAGTTGAACAAAATTGTGTTTACCTTGATACTGATAACAAGGATTTGAAATGCTATCACCTGATGCTTTTAAATAATGATAATGAATTAATTGCTTACGCCCGGCTTGTACCTCCGGGTTTATCCTTTGATGAAATGTCGATCGGCAGGGTGGTAACCAGCCCAAAAGCTCGTGGTACAGGGGCCGGACGGCAATTAATGAACATAGCTATTGAGAATTGCACTGACATTTTTGGCGAAGGCAGTATAAAAATAGGCGCACAAGCTTATTTAAGTAAGTTTTATACCTCTTTAGGCTTTAATGAAGTAGGTGAAATTTATGACGAAGATGGCATTCCACATATTGATATGATAAGGAAATAGAATACATTGCCAAAACAAAAGCCCTTTAATCTTTCGATATAATGGAAGCGTGGCCTTTTGAATTACTTTGTGTTTGACTTTATGCCTGAGCTGAACATGACAGCAAAATCAGCAAAGCTATCAAAGCGATATTTTTTATATTATTAATAATCATGGTTATTGATCCGATTAGAATGCTGATCTTCTTCAGTTTGCCCGGTTTATTTTAATTAAAAAAACATCATTCTGACGGATGTCCAGCTCTTTCTCAAAATTACCGGAGGTATCAACAGTTACTGTACTTTGCTCAATCGGATTGTCCGAATCAAGTTGCTTAAGCTTTTTTACCTGTGCTATTGAAAGCTGTGATGGCGACCCCATCTCAAAATACGCCGAATAAGGATCATTTGCATGGTAACCCGTCTTATAAATGCTAACCTTGTATTTGCCAGGCTTTAGCTCATGAAGTTTTAATTCAACCGGCGGTAAAACTTTGGAAGGAAGTAGTCTTTTATAAAATACCTGGTTATTCACGCTGTCACCCGGATGGTCTATCGTAAAGTTCCAAACCAAAGCCTGTATCCCACCATTACCATCTTTGCAGACCATAGCACTTGAATCCGAACACAGCAGTTCGGTATGGCCTAACTGGTTTAAATATTTAAAAGCATAATAGGCTGGCTTCTTAATGTCCTGGTAATTCATTAAACCAAAGCCGCCATGGAAAGGCGTAGTCCTGGGGCCGGCCTCCTCAAAAATATCAGTAAATGTCCAATACGACATGGAGTTTAAATCCGGCGCGGCCCGTTTGACCGTATTTAAAATATAGGCGGCTTCGTGGTAACTGTCATGAATGGGATCACTTGGCGTATACGAGGCGCTCCATTCGGTGTAATGCAATTCCAGGTTTGGCATGGCAGATTGCATTATTTGTTTTTTCGAATGGCGCATGTGGTCTGCCACGGCGTACCTATCCTGACTAAGTACCGTTCCGGCATTACCTGTAGCATCTAAAAACCCCTGTTTTACGCCGTAATCGTGCGTACTGATAAAATCGATGGGTACTTTTTGCTGCGCGCAGAAATCAATTATTTCGGGTATCCAGGCGTTACCTGCCGTAGCCGGGCCACCTACCCGGTAATTGACCGACACACTTTTGATCGCTGTTGCCGTTTCTTTATAAAGCTTAAAATAATCCTGTTGTGTACCGGTAAAAAAACCGCCTTTCAGGTTAGGCTCATTCCAAACTTCAAAATACCAGCTGGCTACTTCTTTTTCTCCATAGCGTTGCGTCCAGTGCTCAACTAATGCCTTGATCAGGTCATTCCATTTTTGATAATCTTTTGGCGGCGTAACGTTTCCCCGCCACCAGAAGATAGTTTGGTTGCCGCTAGCTAAGGCATTGGGCATAAATCCAACTTCGACAAAGGGTTTCATTTGAATGGACTCCAAATAGTCGAACAATTCGTCGATATATTGAAAATTATAGATCGGTTTTCCATTTTTATCTTCGAAATAAACACCCATATCGTCTGATAATAACCCGTGAAAGCGGATATATTGAAACCCGCATTCATCATGTGCTATTTTCAGCTGCCGTTGCCAATCGGCCCTTAAGCCTTCGTTGGCCCTCCCGGCGCCTACACATAAATTAATACTTTTAGGCAGCAAGCCCTTTAACTTGTTGACATTAACGTCAACGGTTCTGTTATTGGTAGCAACTTGTGCAGTGGCTGTAATGCAAAAAAAGATAAATGATATAGCTATCTGGTACCTTGCGTTCATAGTTAAGGAAGTATATTGGTTTTGAGAACTGAATAATTGCCGATACCGTAAAGCAAATAAACAGCATCTTTTTATTGCACTAATATAGAAAGAAAAACTATTTCGACAATCGATTGCATAATAATTATATGCAATTCCCCAATCAGTTCGGTACTCTAAGAAAAAAACTTTAACTAATTGTATTTTTATTTTTTTGATACAGAAGTTTTAAATAAACACTCCGGACAAATTCGGAGTGTTGACAAACTAATCAAAAATACGGAAGCAAATTCCGTTTGTTTTAAGGTCGCTTTGCGTTTTCCCAAATCGACTTTAATGAGAATATTTTTATATTATAAAATTTTACAGAGTCGCCTTTTATAATTAAATGATTGAAGGACTTTCTGGGGAAAAACAAAGCCGTCATGGTCGTTAGTCCACTATCAGCAAATAGCTCAACTGACGATGCATCAATAACTAGCTCAAGGTTTGAGGATTCAGTTGAAATTAAACGTGGAGCATGTGCTATTTTGGCAAACTCCGGATTAAATGCGACTTTACCTGACTTTGTTCTATCTATGAAATATCTGTTATCAGTTTTATTATATCCTAAAACCAATTGTTCGCCATCGTCGTTTGACAGAATGATATAATAATCATTTATTTTATTGATATCTAATTTAAAAACTGATTGAGCTGACAGATGTATCGCAGTATTACTATCTTTTATTCCACTTGGAATTTGTTCGATAGTCGTCAATTCCTTTACTGGTTTTGATGTAACATATAGAGTGCTATTGACATCCTGCAAGCCTAGTTCACGGGGAATGGTCATCGCGTTACGCCATTTTTCAGTTGGCACTTGCCCGGCATATTGCCAGTTGCTCATCCAGCCCAAAAATATTTTGCGGTTGCCGGTATTACTCCAGGTTATACCGGCATATTCATCAGGCCCATAATCAAGCCATTTTATTTTATTGTCAATCGGCGTAAATTTATTTCCATCAAATGTCCCGACAAAATATTGTGTTGCAGAACCACCGTTAGGGCCACCAGGATTTATATTACCAATTAAAATCCAGTAGGTTTTCCCTTTTAGGCTTAGGGGAAACAGATCAGGGCATTCCCAAACGCCACCATGCGCACCGGCTTGTTTACCG
>Ga0302300_1001523_pt1 | contig 13075 bp, 12 predicted proteins | sample III_Palsa_E1_1_FD_198756 | JGI IMG/M metagenome (GOLD analysis project Ga0302300, IMG submission 198756) | Peat permafrost microbial communities from Stordalen Mire near Abisko, Sweden - III_Palsa_E1_1 | ecosystem: Environmental > Terrestrial > Soil > Palsa > Peat permafrost | place: Sweden... | reverse complement strand
TAATACTAATAAAATGTAGTTTATATACAAACAGATATTGTTAATAGTATATTTGTTGTGGCATAGATAGAGTTGTTAACTATATACATTTATAATTATTTACTAAGTGTTACATGAGTATTATACATAATATTACTTTCCACCACATTGAGCAGTTGTAATAATAATAATATGTACTTTATAACAAGTAGCAATATTAACTGTATGATACTTACTTGGTAAGTATTACTACAATGTTAATTAGTACACAACAGTTAACATTATATGTGTGTATGTTGTGTATATGTGAATGTATGTGTGTGGGATATAGGGATGTTGAGTGACAACAAGTCATGATAGGTGTTGAGTGAAGGAGATTAATATTTGTTACCAACCTAGTGACTTAAGTTTAACAATTGCCTGATCGGGGGTTAATCCTTCGAGTTGAAGCCAAGGCTGTGTTCCAAAGAACAACCTCTGTGTCTCAACAAAATTACTCTCAGCGATAAGAAGTTCCTCACATAGCAGTTCGATGTAAGTGTCCTCTGCCATGGTCAGTGGAGTAGCATTTTCAAACACATTAACACTATGTTGACCATCTGCTTCAACAAAAATATTACACCTGTTTGAGAATTGGACAACAAAGATATCTGTTCGTTCATAACAATACTGTTTGATGTTAATGACTCCGTTGTTGAGGTCTAAATATTGGATATTATACATTGAACTTGTCTGGTTTTGCCAGTATTTGGAAATGTTCTGACGAATTTGCGTCCTGTCATTGAGAGTGATAGACGGCCCCTTTCCTAACAGTAAAGATTTGTATTCAACAGTCATATATTTTATCTTAAGTAGTGACAATTAATTATATAATAAATTAATTAACACTTTGTTCATAATGACTACCAACTAACAGACATCAACTTTGTCTGACAGTGTTAACAACACACACACACATATCTTACACTGATAAGGTTAATTTGTTAGTTGTTCAAAATACCTACATCTAGACTAAAATTGTAGTGATAACACTATTAATAATCAAAATGTACAAGTTCGTCACTACAGATAAACATTAAAGTGTAATAAACTCCTAACTCGTGTTGTTACTTATAATGATTAGATTAAAGTAAGTGCGTAAGTGTTGCCTATGTTCAAAACACATGATACATCAAATAATACCATTCAGTGGTATGTCATATAATTCAACAGTAGTTAAAATTACTAGTCAATGTAATAACTATTTCATATCTGATATCTATATTGTACTTCATACATATAACTTGTTTTCATAGATGTTGTAATAATTACATTAGTAGTGTTTTAACACACAAGAATACAATTATTATTTCAACAAGATATTGTCTAACATTATATTTGTACATACTATCATTAACAATATTTTACTGTTGCTTATCTAATAAGCAAAATTTACATTTGTTCATCACGAAGTTAAGAGGTTTTGATCCTGTATTACAACTATGTTTAAATATCACAACACTAAATAAGTTGGAAATGTAACATTTACTATTAACGACTGTTTTTGTTACATAATTATATGTACGTTGGTTTAATAAAGCTATATCATATCTTTAACATGTTTGTCTTCTAATGTGTATATGTGTTGTGGTTTATTGAAATTTTGTAATTGGTTATAGTTATAAAGAAAAAGAACATGTCATAGATGTTAAATTGAATTATTATGTATTTAATGTAATGGGGTGTGTGTGTGGGTCATTAAATACCTGATATGTTCGAAAAGATCATTGGTACTGCATGTACAGATCCAATGTTTGACACGATGAACGATAAACAAAAATGTTATTTGATACATAAAGTAAATATGTGATTATCATCGTTGATGAGTATACTGTCATATGTGAACAAAATAATCTACTAGATGATGAGACGAACTTGGAAAATATGGAACAACAAATTATTGTTATGTTTAACTCACTGTCATCAACAGATGACAATAACAGTCATGACACAACTGTGCAACAATTAAAGTATTTGTGTTCACAAAGAGTAATCGTGTATTGATATGCTACCTAGTACCAAACGTCCAAATTATCATAAACACTCAAATTCATTAACATATGTTGAAACACCTAAAGTTAAAATAACCGATATATTGTAAGTTACTAATTAGATTAGTAAACAGTTCTATTATGTGGCATTTATGTTTCGTAATGATTAAATGTAATAAACATAAATATTACATGTTAAGAATTTCTTGACATGTTCTTTATTGGGTCTAATATAACAATATTTAAAATATTGTTATCTTCCTTACAGATATTTTTATGTCATATAAATTACAAGTTGGTGTCTATATAAAATAACATTTATATACATGTAAAAATAATACTTGATGTTAATTATCCTATATATATCGGATATATACATTAAAATAAAATACTTTATTTTATATGTTACAAAAATAATTTATTAATATACAAATTTAAACAATTAGACATCTCATTATATGTTTAATTATAATTATAATTATAATTCATATCTGGTACAAGACATACTCGAAAATAAAGTATTACAAATATATACATATATTTACGAGATTATTACATAACTTATCACGTTAATTACAGTGTTCAACATGAATGTAAATTGCATAAACTTTACTACAAAATCATATAACGTATGTTTAACACTTCAAAATGTATATAAATCTCATACAGTAACATTTATACACTAATATTTATACACTAATATTTATACACTAATATTTATACACTAACATTTACATTTATTACAAAAAATGTTATGGTTGTGATAATAAAAATGATTCATTATAGTAAGAATTTGATGTATATGTGTATATGTAAATAATACATTAATATGGGTACTTGTATGTCAAATTATAATACTGTTAACCAACAGTATAGTGGAAAACAAATTATGGTTAACAGAAACTCAACGTGTGACTCTTTTGAAATAACAAAATATAATGGTAACACAGCGATAATTCCAAACACTGATAATAAAATTAATAATTCAAGGAATGTTAATAGTATGATCACTAATAATGATACTGGTAATGATAATATTCATGACATTGATGATAATGATTTTGACACCCAACAATTTGAGGGTGGTGATGGTGATGATGGTGGTGATGGTGATGATGGTAATGGTGAAAGTGGTAGTAACCATATGACAATGAATAGGGTGTAGCCAAGAATTATTTGGTATGATGTGGTATTGGATAAGGAATCCTTAAATTGTTTCATTACCAAAATTAAAATGATGGGTACGGGGGGAGGAGGATAATCATCTATTATGTTTTCTAATTATATATATATATATATATATATATACCAGTTATGAGAGTGTACTCATGGTTAATAAGTTACAGACTATTTACAATAATTACAAAAATGTTGTGGGTAAACAAACACTTAAACATTTAAAAATTTAAGTAATAGCCCAAGTTTACTAAAACCTTGGAAAACAGAAGTTGAACAGTCCGAGAAATATCAAAGTTACAATTACAAACTTGTACGTTAATATTAACCATGATGACAAAAATCTTTATTGATGGCAAAATACAAAGATTTTTACTGCTGAAAACATGGCACACAACAAACTGTTTGTAACAAGTATAATCTTTTTTCCTTAGGTATTGGATTTGAACAGGTCAAATCGTGATGATCATCTGCTTACACTCCTAATTTCCAATATTAGAATGTATGGTTCACAGCATTTCTGTCCACAACAATAAATGTAAATATGTGTTAATCACACTTTCAAAGTTACAATAAAAAACCATTAACACAGCAAGTTATACGATAAATAAATAAAACAATGTTATAACTGTAACACTAAATATACAAATACGTTAATAGTATTAAACTCTAAAATCTCTAAACTCTAAAATCTCTAAACTCTAAACTCTAAAATCTCTAAACTCTAAAGTTTATAAAGTAATTAATATCAATTGGATTGATATTTTTATCATAGAATGTGTATGTTTGTTTCAACGCGTATTTAATTAGTTGTATATGGTATGTTCATAAGCACGTTCATAAATATGTTGAACGACGAAATAGATTGAATATTATGAATATGTAATAATATTAATTTATACATTTTTGTTATTTCAAGTAACAAAACAATTCTTATTAATGTAATTTTAGGTATGTTAAAGAACACAGTGTGTTATATAGTATAATAAAATTTGTATCATTATATAATATATTGTATAGTGTAATATTGCTAGATGATTAATCTTTGTCTATTCAAAATATGTTATAACATAAAAGGAAACAAATGTTATATTTAATATATGTATTATTACACTGTATTAACTAATCATACATCAATCATTATTATTATTAATAATAATAATAATACACATATATTAAACATTCAAAATATATAAATATTAGTTCAACTAATATTAAAATATATTTATACCCTTACATTTAATTATATAATACAAGTGTATAAGGAGATAAAAATAAGTTATGTATACATGTTTGTAACATAACAATGTTTATATTTATGTTGTATAACTGTATCCATATACTAACTTAGTTAGTATTGTATTGTATTATATTATATTATAGTGTTTAGGTAAAAACAAGGTCAAGTTGACCATATTGGACACCATTACAACCATAAAATCTATTTTTGGATAACAAGATATTACAAGGAGGATAACATGTTTGTTGATCGGAATAAACGGCGAAAACCTGTTTTTTATCAGCAGTAACAACTGCAACTTGGGGTTTTCCTATTCCATCATCCGCGGGAAAAGTTTCGGCCTGTAATTTTACGCCTTCAGGAACAATAAGATTGTAATAACCAACAATTGGACCGTATATACTATCAGTAGGTAATGCAATAAACATATCATCTACTTTTACACTACCGACAACGGAAGGTAAACCAGTAGCTATCGAATTTATTTTAATACTATCGAATGGCAAAACTTTGTCAACAGTATTAGTATTTATACCATTAATATTTATACCGTTGATATTTATGTTATTAGTACTATTAGTATTGGTGATAGGAATGGATGCAATAGCTAAAGTATCGGTACTGTTAATATCAATAGTAGCTACCTTTTGAAATACTGTAAACTCAATAGGAATATCAGCGTTATTAGTAACGTTAAGGATAAATCCTCCAAAGGTCATTTGTGAAGTACCGGTATAAGTAACATCAACCCCATATTCATCAATGTCATTAACATTATTAATATTAGTAGTTGTAGGAGTAGGAGTAATAGTAGTAACAGTTGATGCCTGTAATAAACCTCCTGCTAATTGTTGTTTGTGTATTCCAACACCTACCATAGTGCGGGGATTAGTAATATCACCTGCTGACCCAGATGTGCCGCTATCCACAATTACCAATGGAATATTACTTCGTTGTATATTAAATGTTTGTTGACCAATATCAAAACAAAATAAACTGTTACCACCATATAACTTTTGAAATGCAACTCCAATACCACTGTCACAGATTATATTTTCACCACTTTTTGATGGTAATGAAGATGAAGGTATCCAACTGTTTTTGGTACCAACACCACTGAAAAATGTAGGTATATGAGTTAGATTAATATCTGGTACGATAAGTATTGCTGTAATTGTAGCTTTGACAGCCAAGTACTGTTTATTAGCTGGTGTGAAATAAAACACTATAGTACCAGTTTGAATATGTTGGTTAATAAAATTTAATTGACCAGTATAATAGTTAATATTAATATTAGAGGATAAAGATTTATTAACAGTAATAATATTATCGTTATGACCTTCAAGTAATATTGGATTAGTAAAATTACTGGTTTGTGTTTTAATTATTGTAGAATAGGCAAGTTGTTCATTATATTGGTATGATTTCCATTTGGTATTGGTAAAAATCAAAATCTCAAGTCCTACAACAATAAAATTAGATTTACGTTTTGATATAATCATACTATTATTAACATTAATAACAAGTTGACCGGTATTGGAAAAAAATAAATACTGTTGTCGTTTAGATGATTCAATGTAAGTACCATTGTAATACAACTTACCTTGATGAGTCAAAACAAAACCATACTTATCACTATTGCATATTGTATTAGTGAAATTACCAATAATAAACAACGTATCTATTATTGCTGTAGTGTCAGTTGTATTTAGTGTTGTTATCATTTGCGTCTTTTGTTTTTAACACAAAATTTATATCAACACATAAAATTTTATTAATAACATTAATGTATTATTACTATTAGTAATAATATACAATTGTAGTGGTAAAATATAATTATATTTATATTTATAAATATAAATATAAATTAATGTATATCATACATACACATATCACTAAAATATTTATAACGGTATAAAAAGTACTAAGCAATTTCTTACAAATACAATATTACATTATTAACTAATACAGATATAATATTTTTTATGTATAATGTAATTGTTAATCAAATAAACACAACAATAAATTATATACCGTATATAACTTTCACACTTTTCATTCTTCTTTCCTCCTCCTACTTTCCTCCTCATACCTTTCTCCTCATTCTTTTTTACTTACGTGATTTGTTAGTGCAATTACACAAAATCCGTGACAAGCAACAAACCGAAGGTATACTGAGAGAGCAATGGCTATGCCAAACGCAGTGACAAGCGGAGGCAAAAAATAACCATGATAATCGTGTGACTACTTGGGGTTACATAACCGAATATAATAATATTATATACTTGTATAATTACATACTTACATAATTCCTATGGATGTATTTGTTTACATGAATTTTATGTAATTGGTTGTAATTTTAATATATATAAATTTCTTTCTTCCCGTTCTCATATCATCCTTTCCCTCTATCTCTCTCTCTCTTCCTCACTAATCACAAACAAAATTACATCAATCAAACATCTTTGGCAAAAAAATCTTAAACGATTTGAAACATTAAAATAATATTGCTCTTTTAATATTTATCAATCCACATTTTAATAATGTTATTTTAATGTTTCAAATCGTTTAAGATTTTTTTTGCCAAAGATGTTTGATTGATGTAATTTTATATTTATATCAAATCAAAGTTGTAGTAATAGATATATATATTGTAAGTGAGTAAGGGTGAATAAATGGGAAAGAGTGGATCGGGAGTGGATGGGGAGGGAGAGAGATGGGTGTGTGAACTGCGACTGAATATAATAACCATGCTGACCTGAAATACATTTTGTAGTGTATAACATTTGTTAATTAGTATCTATATGGTCTCAAAACTATCCACTTTACCAAAATTATTACATTCTATTTGTGTAAGCAGTTATATCCACAAATATCTATGTATTGTAATAGTGTTTTTAATGCAGAAAATTACTATTGTAATTATACTTATTAAACACATAATGTTTGTGGATATTTATTTACATAAATATTATGTAAAGATTATGTAATTATACAAGTATAATTACAAATATAACATATAAAATATAAGATATGATATATAACATTACGAAAGATAAAACATCTTGTAATTTACTTAAAACCTTGTATGTAAAAAGGGAATAAGGAAATAGATAGTATTGGGTGGAGAAGGAGAGAAAGAGAATGAGGTAGTACATATATCGATTAAATAGTGTATTTCTCTCCCTTACATAAGAACAACATTTTTGTTTTGGTATTCACCAAAAATATGTCAACCAAGATAATTACCAATGGTTTAAGGTATGAGTATTGCATTTATGTTAACGAGTATACTTTGTATAGTGTATTATAATGGTAATTATGTTGGTTGACATATTTTTGGTGAATACCAAAACAAAAATGTTGTTCTGTCTGGAGCAAAGTAATAAGCTTTTCTCCCTCTCCCCACCTTAGGTATCAACAAGTATAGATAGTATTCTAATTATTTTACTTAAAATAATAATAATAAAATATAAAATTGTATATTTTATTGTATATGTAATATACAATTTTATATTTTATTATTATTATTTTATAAAATTTAATAACAAAGTGTGGTGTAAATATTATGTTTTAACTATTGAATAGATGAATAACTATAAGATGTTAATCTTGTTACAAAGTTGGCATCTTATAACAAAATTCTTCTAATTTGAATGATAAGTAAATATTATACCAATCTTATTATTTTATGTGTATCTGATACACACACACATCCATAATAAACACAAAAACTACATCACTATACATGTTTTATAACTATCACTTATAATTTGAATGTGACTGTCAAAGCGATTATATTTAATGATGTTATTTTTGGTATTATCATTATTAATGTTAACACTGTTGTTAATATTGATATATTCATTATCGTCAATATAATTAATATTACGTTTTGTTGATTCACAATATAGATCATTAAAGAGTGTATCAATACCGGTATTATTTTTTGTACATATTTCATAATAAGGTACAATTAAAGTAGAACATAAATTATATATTTGCTGTTTGGTTACAACATGATGTTCATTACAATTGTCACCAACTAAGAAAATAATAATATCTGTCGGTCCATATTTTTTAACGTCACGGTACAAAGTAAATATATATTCAAATGATTCCATATTAGATAAGTCAAACATCAAAATGATATTGTGACTTGTTTGATAACGAGACTGTTTAGTATTACTATTATTAATATTATAAAGCCTGTAAATAGAAGATATATCCCATACACAAAATTTTACCTTTTTGTGATCGGGACTGACCTCTATTATTTTTTGCGAACAATCTATAGGTATGTATACATTATCATTATGTTTACTTTTATATTTACTATTATTGTTATCTTTATTGTTATCTTTATTGTTATCTTTATTGTTATCTTTATTGTTATCTTTATTGTTATCTTTATTGTTAACAAATCTATGTAATAATGATGACCTATTTACAGTATAATGGCCCACAACTGATACATCAAATATTATGTCATACATTATTTTTATTTATTTGTTAATAATACAGTTATTAAAACAATCATCATTACTGTTAATCATATTTTAACTATTTACGTATATGCAGTTACATTTGTATTAAAATATTTTAATACATACACGTATTGTATTATACATTATGACATCCACGAAAAACGTAAACATAAACATAAACATAACTTCGTTATTAAATACATTTTGTTTTATTATACCACGTACAATATAAATAACAATATAAATATATTTTACATTATCGTATAAACGATATTCATATTATGTGTATAATAAATACATAAATTATTATATTAATAATAACATAACGTAAAATAATTAATTACATGATTGTCATGTAATAATATCTATATAATCTTATAATGGTAACTATTTATTTTAATAATTATTGTATTACTTGTGCTTGTAATTACATAATATCTGCGACGAGCGTAGTGTAAGCAACTATCCGCCAATATCATGTGATGTTAATTTATATAAATATGTATGAATGGAGGAAATAAAAAGGGTGAGGAGATGAAGGAAGGAAAAGTAAGAATAAATATATGTCAGAAGATACGAATATTCACATAAAATTTATGCAGGTAATTATATCCATAGTATTCATGTGAATATATGGGTATTATACTATTAATTTACCTGATTGATATAACTAATAGTTACACAATTATCATGGATAGCTGTTTACACAAATACTTGTGTAATTGCTCTAATATTATGTGATAAGAGTAAAGAAGAGAGAGAGGAGAAGGAAAGGGAAAGGGAAAGAAATGTTATGAATGTAAATATGGGATGAAAGTTATGATACTTCTATAACCGTTAATTATTTTTAATTATTAAATTGGGTATGTGAATATAATATAAATATTATTTGTATTGGTTATGGTTGTTAAACCAAAATTTATGCATTATCACCAGTAGTGGTATTGTTACTTGACAATTAATATCTGGTAGCACAGAGTCAATACCACATTTTGGGCATAATGCACATGTATTGTTGTCCACATATTCACAGACTTGTTGACTATTGTAAATTTCACAACAGAAGCAACAGCCACACATTACAGATTTAGAAATTGCATCTTTATTATCATTACAATATTCATGTAATAATTGTACATCCATTTTATTTATTACAATAATATTTTTTTTCATATTAAATTAATATAATTGTGCACATATCAACTGTACATATTCTAGTGATACAAAAACCTACAAATACATATATATATATATATATATAGTATATAAATTATATTAATTGGTATTAAAATTAATATTCGTAAATTTCCTTCCATTTCCTATACCTTTCCTTTATCCTTTCACTCTCTCTCTTCTTCTTCTATCTCTCTTCTTCTCTCCCTTTTGTACATATGAGTATAATTACATGAAATCTGTGTAGGCAGTTAACCACGAACATCATGTGTTTACTAACAATAACAACTAGTTTTATTAATGGAATATTGAATACATAGTCACATGATGTTCGTGGTTAATTGCCTACACGAATTTTATGTAATTATTAACGATAAACATTTATTTATATTAATACTTCTCCCCTTCTCCTCCCTTCCTTCATTCCCTCTCTCCTTTCTCATCTTCTCTATCCCTTCCCCCTTCTTCCCTCCCTATCTCTACCCATCTATTTTATATATTATACATTAGTTATTGGACTAAAAAGATAATCATGTTAACCAATATGTGTTAGTTTAATATTTCACTCATCTGGAATTTGTATTTGGTCATACCAATAAAATTATAAAGTAATAAGATGCATAAACATATTACAATATATTTAAATTTGTTTATTTACTCGGTAAATAAAATCTTAAGGTTAATTACCAATAAATCATTACTCACGAATGTGCTTTAATAATTCCACTGTTATTTGACATAATGTCAAAGTGGCATCTGGTAAGACAGAATCAATACCACATTTGGGACATAACACACATGTTCCACTATTTACATAATCTTGTACCTGTTGACTGATGTAAATCTTATAACAGTAGTAACAACCACACATTTTAGATTTGGTAATTACATCTCTATTATTATTATTATTATTACAATAATGGATGTATAACCTTTACATCCATTATTTTCTTTTATGTGTTAAAATAACCATTTTGTCTTACAATCTATCACTTCCTGTTTTAATAATTATATAATTAGTATACATATATTCTTGTTGTAATTTTAAATTACAACATTCATACGACATACGTTATGTGATAGTTACTAATTAGTATGTAAGTTGTAATTGAATATACAGTATATTCAAACATCAAGAGAATAGGGAATTAGTAATGGACGATAGGAGATGGGATTAGTATAATATATGTAATTTGTTAAAGTGGTTGTTTTACATAATCTTCGTAGTGCATAAGATCGGAACATGGATGTGGGTGGATATTGTTATCAAATATGTGTCTTGGTAACATATATGATATTAAGCCACTATAGTAGTAGGCCATTGAGTCGTTTTTAACACCCGTATAGTGATCATTAAGAATGTACTTTTGAAATAAGGTTGAATTTGACTCAAATAGGAACTTAAAGGCTGTTTTGATCTTCCAATCTTGGTAAGGAGTCAAGTAGTTAATAATATCGGTGATAAGCATTGTTATATCGTTGATGAAAATATCTTTTACATTATTATAATCAACATGTTTGTTTGTAAAGGTTGAGTATAATTCATACATGGTGAACATGTCAATGTGTTGTTCGCTATCCAAAATACTGTAGTGAACAGCTATTACGTTATAATTTAATTTTGTGTACAATCTCAACAATACTTGGTTGAATTTATACAAAATACATGGTACATGCATATTGTTTAGTAATTGTTGAAGGTAAGTAGTAATGCTATTTACTGGTGAGTTAATAAATTGCTTCTTCCTGGCCACATAGTCAATTACACACTTACTTTGACCTAAATTGTAGTAACCAAACTGTTGGTAAAAATCTTTGTCTTGGATAAAAAATTGTAAGTAGTGAAGAGAAATAGTAATGTTACATATGTTGATGGTTGACAGGTTGTGAAGTACAATACTTCTTTTATGACCAAAATTCTTATTGTCATTTCGAACGATAAAGTTAGTGACACCATCTATGATAGTCATAACTTCGGCACCGGTAAACAACCATGATCTCTCCACAGCTTCTATGTAAACATGGTTTTGGTTAATATGCACATTACCAATACACCGATCATTAGTATCTAACAACTCCAAGTTAATATGTGTATTTTGTTTTGTTAATTTGTAATTTACTGTATCCACAAGTTCGGATGATAACATCCATATCTGTACGTCATTGAGAACCAACGCATAGTCATCATCACTAACATCATCACTAACATCATCGTAACAATTATCATCGTCATTATAAGTTGTATCCATTGTTTATGTTTATAACATAGTAATATATACAAATATCATTTATGACTGTAAGTTGTGGTATGACTATACACCACTATTACAACATAATTATAATTACCTTGGTAACTACAAACTTTAAAACTATAATGTGTTTACAACGAACATACTTGTTTATATACACTATTCAAAATTCCTATGTGCGTTGGTGACATTGACATGTCTAACACTTTTACACCCACTAACTGGTAAACATATTAAGTACGTGAGTACTAAAACACAAGAACATATTAAAGTAGATTACAACTCTGAGTTGTAATCGTTATTGACAGCAAAATACATTCAACCACCTACAGTGTTAATGATAAAAATAAATACATATCGGGTGAAACATAATAGTTGGGAGTTATTAACTATATTAAATAACATAGAACTTACATGTTTACATTTTAAACACATTCAAACAATTAACATATCTTTAGTGTTAAGATAACAGTTACATTTGTGTAAACAATATTACTAGTGGTATATATGTTGTTCTATCTAACAAAATTTATGTTGTGTATATTTTTCTCATCACAAAAATAGATTTAATATGATACACAACATATTGTAACTAGTGACAGAATTGGGTTATAAGGTAACTCACATTATGTATTCATGTAAGTAAGAATTGCATACGTAATTTGCACAAGTTGTATCTTTGAGACACAACAGTTAATGTTGTTGTTATATGTTTGACATGAGAGTAGTAGATACCAACAG
>Ga0302300_1001521_pt1 | contig 13096 bp, 10 predicted proteins | sample III_Palsa_E1_1_FD_198756 | JGI IMG/M metagenome (GOLD analysis project Ga0302300, IMG submission 198756) | Peat permafrost microbial communities from Stordalen Mire near Abisko, Sweden - III_Palsa_E1_1 | ecosystem: Environmental > Terrestrial > Soil > Palsa > Peat permafrost | place: Sweden... | reverse complement strand
CGGCAAGACGACGTTGCTCCGCCTGCTGCGCGGCGAGATAGAACCTACGGCCGGCACGGTCCGCAAGGCGGATTCGCTGAAAATTGTTTACTTCGATCAGAATCGCGAACTTGACCCTAACCTGACATTGCGACGCGCGCTAGCGCCTGACAGCGACTCGGTGATTTATCAGGACCGAATAACTCATGTGGCGTCCTGGGCGGCGAGATTTCTCTTCAACGCTGAAGACTTGAACCGGCCCGTCGGCCGCCTATCCGGTGGCGAACGCGCGCGCGTTTTAGTTGCGCAACTTATGTTGCAGCCCGCCGATGTGCTGCTCTTGGATGAACCGACGAACGATCTCGATATTCCCACGCTCGAAATACTCGAAGAAAACCTTCTGGAGTATCGCGGAGCGCTGGTGCTGATCACACACGATCGCTACATGCTGGATCGCGTCTCAACAATTGTATTTGGCCTGGACGGCCTAGGGAATACGGAACGCTTTGCCGACTATTCGCAGTGGGACGCATGGCAAAACGCGCAAAAGGCCGGGAACGTGGCCGAACGAACGACTGCGACGAAGCGCCCGGCAACAAGAGCCGAAATTCCGTCCGGAGTAACAAAAAACAAGCTGACACATGCCGAGGCCCGCGAGTTCGTATCCATCGAAAAACAAATGGCAAAGGCCGAGCAGGCGCTCATAGACAGGCGGGCCGCATTGGAAGATCGCGAAATCGCCAGTGATGCGTCTCGCCTTCAAATCGCATTTGCTGAGATGGAAGCAGCACAGAAGACGGTTGATAATTTATACGAGCGTTGGTCTGAGCTGGAACGAAGGAAAAGCTGAAGTCACAGCTACGAGCTTGGTTCGTCAGAACAAGGCCTGAGACTGCGTCAAAGGGGATTTATTTCAGAAGATTGGCTGGGAGGCTAGGACTCGAACCTAGATAATCAGATCCAGAATCTGATGTACTGCCAATTGTACGACCTCCCAGCAGGCCGGAGACAAAAAAAAGGGGCCGTGAGCACGACCCTGCACTACTTTACCGTTCGGGAACGGCTTCGTCAACCGTCCAGCAAAGTGATGCACATTTCCTTCGTCGCTTTCTTCAAGGCCGGCAAGAATCAAACTGTCGAGCCGTCGAAGTATCCTCCCAAGTTTATGAAAATGGGGAAGTTACTCGAAATGATTGGCGCGGGCAACTCACTGCTGGCTGGGCACGGACTAATTGGGCGAGCGACCTGCTTATGTTAAAATTGAATCGAAAAATATTTATGTGCAGATCAAGAAACTATTCGCGGAGTCTGTGGGTTGTGGGCGCAACGCTGTTTCTGATTGCGTCGAGCAGCGCGCACGCTCAATCGCGTCTAGTGTCTCCTCAGGAGCCGTCTTCTCCGGAGCGCCAGGATCATCGCCTGCTTCTTTACAACACGCACACCGCTGAGCGGATTGATATTGTTTACCGCCGCGGCGATCAGTACATTTCGGGCGCGCTCGCCAAGCTTGATTTTTTTCTTCGCGATCATCGGACGGGCGACGTCCGCCATTTCGATCCGCGCCTGTACGATATTCTGTCCGATCTCACTTTTTCAATAGGACATCCCGACGGCGAGATCGACATCGTGTGCGGCTACCGCACTTCGTCGACGAATGAATCCCTTCGCGCTCACACCACCGGAGTGGCCAGGAACAGCCTTCACATTCAAGCGGAAGCCATCGACCTGCGCATGCCCGGCGTCGATACGTTCAAGCTGCGCCAGGCGGCACTCGCGCTGCGTCGCGGGGGCGTGGGCTACTATCCTCATTCCGACTTCATCCACGTCGACACCGGCCGTGTCCGTCAGTGGTGTTTCGATTGTCCCGCCAGCTTGACCACCGGCGACTAACCCGGATACGGGTAACCTTTATCGAGTACTTCTTCCAGAGAGGCGTCGTGCCCGTAGATGTCGTCGTAAAAGTGAACGGTTCCGTCCTCCGTCACGATCACCGTGCCGTAGACGATTAAAACCGGAATCCGATGCGCAAGGTTTACCTGCTGCGTCGCGCCCCCATTCATCGCTGCACGGACCCGATCCATGTTCCAGCCCGGATTATCGCGCAGCACCCAGACGGCCAGATCCGCGGGCTTTCCCAGTCGAATACAACCATGACTGAAATCCCTCCGGGACTTCGAGAAGAATTCCTGCGCGGGAGTGTCGTGCATGTACACGCTGTAGTCATTCGGGAAAATAAATTTCACGAGTCCGAGCGAGTTCTTGGGACCCGGCGCTTGCCGAATGAAGAGCTTGCCGGCCCGCAGTTGCGCGAGCACGTCGCTCGTGACCGTTCCCGACGTGACTACCTCCTGGCGGCTGTTTACCACCTCAAATCCCTTTTTCGATAAGTAGTCCGGATCGCGAGCTATGCGCGAAAGGTATTCAGCCTTCGCGATGGAATAGGGAACATTCCAGTAAGGTCGAAATACGACATACGCCATTTTCTCTTCAAACACAGGCGTGCTGTGGTCATAGGCTTTCCCGACCACGACATTCATTGTCAAAGCGATCTTGAATTTTTCATCGTAGGCTCGAAGGCGAAATTCGGGGATATTCACTACGATGGGCGCCTTTTGATAAGCGTCGGGCATCCAGCGCCAGCGTTCGAGAGTCAGTTGCATCTGGCGCACACGCTGCCTTAGCGGAACGTTTAGGTCGGCCAATGTTTGCGAGCCGATTCGCCCGTCTGAATCCCGGCCATGCCGGCGCTGAAAACTCTTGACCGCGTCCACGAGCGGACCCTGATAGATCGTTTCATCCTCCGGAACATTGGCGTCGGGAGGAAGGTCGCCCACCAGACGGAGGAATCGGATCAACCGAGGGACGCCGGGATAAGAATCGCCCGGCGCGATCGTTCCCTTTACGGCGGGAAGCGGTTCGCCGTCGTATTCCTTCGCAAGCTCCAAATAGGTTTGCAGGGCTTTAATCGTGCGCCGGTAGCCCGGATAGGGCGGTTCCACTTGTGCCAGGATGCCGGCAACATCGGAAGCGTCCACAACATCTTTTTTCAGGAATCCGGGCAAATCGTATTTCCTGGCCTCGATGTCGAAACCAAAGCCAAAATGCTTCGGATTCACTTTGCCGATATGAAGGTCCGAGACATATCTCATCACGCAAACGGTTAGCGCAGCGTCGAATCGCACCGCGTCTGTTTCGGATGGCTGCGGAGCGATGGGTTTGAGTTTTGCCACCCGGTCGCCCCACCGCGGCCCGTCATAATCCTCGGCGAATAGTCCCTCTTGGTCCGCGTTCTTCAGAATGGCAATTACCTGCTGCGCCTGGGCGCTCGGCTCCATTCCCCTGACCCATGGCAGGGAATACCCGTACGATTGATAGAATTCCGTCATCAATCGGCTGTAATCGCTGAAATCGGGCCAGCGCAGGTCCGAGAGATTTTGTGCTTGGATGATCGCACGCAAAGAAGCTTGGCCCTCGGGGCTGAGCTGCTGAGGTGCAGGGACGGATTGCGCGGAGGTTTCGGCTTGCGTGCGTGCTTCTCCCGCCGAGCTGATGTCGTGACCCAACAACAGTGCGATCGTCACAAGCGTCAACAAGCACGGCAGGCTCCTGGAAATCCACGATTGCTTCATCGAAATACTCCCGGCTTAATCGCTAAACTCGACCGTTGCGTGATCGCAAAAGGCGAGATGCGAAAAGCCGTCACCCAAGTTACGCACTAAGTTCTCGACTTACAACTTTTTGTTGATGCCCTGGAATCGTTCCTGGTATTTCACTTCGATACATTGCCGGAGTCGCGCTTGGGCGGTCCAGTTGGTTGTGGCTCTACCGTAGTTCACGTGGCGCCACAGGAATCAGACGCTTATCGCGGACGCGAAACTGGCGGTCGCGCCAGTGAATGCGTTGTGGGAAAAAGCTTGCCATCCAGACCGCGAATGCAAACGCATCGCGCAGCAGCAGCATCCAGAAATCCCGCCGTATGAGACGATCTCGCATTCCGCGTAGTCCTACGGAAATTGCCAGCATGATGCGAAAAAACAGTGCGATCGCGAGGTAAACGGCAGCGACCCTCCAGGTTACAAGAGCACCAACGAGCGCGGCCCAGGGCAGCGCGTTGGAAAAAATCAATCCAAGATGTCCCCAGGGCCGCGAATAGCGGATGCTCAGGTTCCAGCGAAGCTGATGGCGAAACGCGTCGGCAATCGTTTCTCGCGGATAAACGATGTCCACGGGGAAACGGCTGAGCTCGACGCGATAGCCGCGTGCGGCGATGCGATTGCCGAGCTCGTAGTCATCGCAGAAGTAGTCCGCCAGCGATTCGAATCCGCCGATTTCGGCCAGATGCTTTTTCGTGGTGGCCATCACTGCGCCGAGCATGAAATCGAGCCCGCCAAAAAGACGAGCGACGAGCACACCTGGCGCGAAATCGGCGCTATTGCCCAGAGCTTCGAGATCGGCGGCGAATCCCCCGTCCGTCAAGCCGCGGTAAAGGCACGTTACTCCACCCACCTTTGCATCGGAAAACGGCCGCACCACTGCGCGAAGAAAACCCGGCCCAACCCGAACGTCGCTGTCGCTGACAATCACGGTGTCATGCCGCGCTTCGCGCACCATGCGGCAAAGCTTGTTGACTTTATCGCTGGTGCCCAGCGGCTCTGAACCGATGAGCAATCGGATCGAGCGCTGAGGAAAATCGGCGATTATTTTCTCGATTACAGGAACCGTGGCATCGCGCTCATCACCCACGCAAAGAAGAATTTCGAATTCCGGGTAATCTTGATTGCAGAAGCTCGCGTAGTTCTCGTAGGTTTCGCGATCCAGACCGTGAATGGGCTTCAGGATACTGATGGGAGGAGCGGACTCTGGAGTCACTTCGGAGTAACGGCCAGGCTTGACGCGAAAAAAAGCCGCCGCTGCAAAAATCGCGATTAAGTAGTAGATGACCGGCGCAACCGCCAGCACCAGGAGCGCGTCGCGGACCACCAGCCACGCCATAAAATCGCTACCCTTTGCCCTGCCACACCAATACAACGCCGAGACAGACCAGGAGAATTCCAGCCCAGCGGAGCGGGGTGACGCGCTCGCCCAGGAACAAGCGGCCGCCGTAGGCCCCGGCGGCGTAGCTGAGAGCCGTGACCGGTACGACAAAGCTGACGTTTTCCATGGAGAGCATCGTCAGCATAGCAAAAAAACCAATGCCCATCAGCGCAAGGCCGAACCACATCCATCCTACTTGCATCGCCCGGCCAAAAACGCGCAGTAGCGCGAGCGGCCGGAAATCCTTCACCTCGCCGATGACTTTCATGGCGCGCGTGATGCAAAGCTCTCCGGCGGTGCCGCCCAAAACGATGAGCGAAAGCAAAATCGCTTCCAGCCACATCAAGAGCGCTCCGTGGTGTTCAGAGCTGTGTTGCCCACGAAAAGAACGCCGACACAAATAGTCACAATTCCAATCCACCGCCAGGTGCTGACGAATTCACCAAGCAAAAAATGGCCCAGCAGAGCGACGATGGCGTAGGCGATGGCAGTTGCAGGCTGCACGAAACTGAAATCGGCCCAGGACAGCACCAGGGTATAACAGATCAGAAATGTGAGCAGCGAAGCGATCCCCAGCCAGACCGTACCGGAAGAAAAGGCGCGGAGGAAGAAGCGGAAAAGCTCAGGCATCGTCCAGGCAGGCGGAACGCCCACGATTTTCATGCCTTTGCCCAGCAGGATGTCTCCCACCGGGCCAAAGGTGACCATCAGGAATAACAGGACGTAAGTCTTAAAATGCAGCCCTTCCGCCGACTTCATGCGCTCTGCGATTCGCTGGAACGCGGCTCCATGGGCGGCGCTTCGACAAGGACCCTTTTCTGAACGCCTTTCTTGGCAACCTTCCGGCGCTCGTGACGAAGTTTCATGAAGTCAACCGCTTCGTGGAACAGGCGTTTGCGCTCGTGCGAATCCCAAAGTGATTCACGAACGATGCGCCAGGCGACTCTCGGGCGCAGATAATAGCTGTCATAGAAACGGTTGACGGAGTCCACCATGTATTCGCGCGAGAGGCCGGGATACTCGAGATGGGGAAGCTGGTGGCCGTTCACGTCTGTGGCTGCTTCGCCGGCTAGAAAACCTTCGCGCATGCCCTGGTCGTAAAGCTCGGTACCCGGGTAAGCATGTGCCATGGAAACCTGAATGGTTTCGCAGTCAATCTCTTTTGCGTACTCGATAGTTTTCTCGATGGTCTGCTTCGTCTCGCCGGGCAATCCGATGATAAAGTCGCCGTGAACGTGGATGCCGACTTTCTTGCAGTTCTGAACGAAGGTGCGGCCCATTTCGACCGTCGCGCCCTTCTTGATGTTCTTCAGGATTTGCGGATCGCCGGATTCAAAGCCAACAATCAATAAACGAGCTCCGGCGTCGGCCATGGCCTTTAGCGTCTCGTAGTCGCTATGGACGCGAGCAGTGCAGGACCATTGGAAGCCGACGGGCTTGAATTCCTTGCAAAGAGCCAGAACGCGATCTTTGCGGATGTTGAAGGTATCGTCGTCAAAGAAAAATTCCTTGGCCTGCGGAAACATCTTGTGCGCCTGCTTAAACTCGCGCGCCACGCTGTCCACCGATCGCACGCGCCAAGCGTGGCCGGAAAGCGTTTGGGGCCAAAGACAAAACGTGCACAGAGCCGGACAGCCTCGCGCCGTATAAAACGAAACATACGGGTTCAGGAGGAATGGAACGTTATAATTCTCGATCTTCAAATTCTTCTCATAGACTTCGGTGGCGAAAGGCAATTCATCAAGTTCCGCGGTTTGCAGCAGCGCGCGCGGAGGATTGTGGACCACCTTGCCGTCCTTCATGTAGCTCGCGCTCAGGATCTCTGAGAGCGGCTTGCCTTGCGCGTATTCCACAACAGCGTGATCGAATTCGCCGCGAACGACGAAATCAATGTCCTGGCTCGCCAGCAGACTTTCCGCCGGCTTGATTTGCACTTGGGGCCCGACGAAGCAGATCTTGATTCCCGGCTTCTTGTCTTTCATCGCGCGAGCCATGCGCAAGTCGCTGAAGAAACCCACCGTGGAGGTAAACAAAACGACGAACTCGTAGTCCTGCGCTATGCGCACAACTTCCTCGGGCGTTATGTGATGCGGCGGCCCGTCCAGCAAGCGGCTCCCGGCAAGCATACCCGCGGGGTAGGCCAGCCAAACCGGATACCAATAGGATTCAATCTCACGTGTGGCGGGCCAGCGAGAACCCGCTCCGCCGTCGAATTTCTCGAAGCTGGGCGGATTTAGAAACAAAGTTTTCATTACTGACGGCATATCTATTGTTACCCCCTCAGGGTTACAAAGGACCTTATAATTTCAGTGCTTCTGCTCAATGTGAATAGTTTACCCGGTTTTGGCGACAAGCCCAAGCACAGCTTGTTCGAAGTTCGTTACTGAAACACCTTCGCCAGCTGGCCCGTTGCCTGCAATAGACTTAGCTGCCCCTGCTGGCGCGCAAAATCGGCGTCGAGGAATGCCACCCATTTGTCGCTCTCATCCAAGCGCGCTCGTTCGATATCTCGAAGTGTAAGGCGTCCTTCGTCAAATTCGGACTGGTTCAGTTGCAGGGTCTCTTGGGCCAGCTTTAAGTCCAGGCGGGCGACCTCGCGAGTCGCATCCAATTCGCGAACGGTGCGGGCTTTTTGTTGGATGTCCAGCCGGACTTCCTGGCGCTTGTTCCCGAGAGTAAGCTCCGCGACGTTCAATTCGCTTTTCGCCAGCGCGACAGTTGCTCTTGTCTTGGACGCGAAAAGCGGAATTGTGATCTGAACGCCCACGCTTACGTTATTGCGCTCGAACTTCTTGTAAAACTCATCGTAATTATTGAACTTGCTCAAAACGCTGTACTGGCCGACTAAAGCCACAGTGGGAAAGTAACTAAGATGCGCGCCGCGCAATAGCTGCTGGCGGGCCAAACGCTCGTTTTCCGCCTCCTGAATGCCGGGATCGGACCGGATAGCGGCGTTCATCATGTCGTTCACCGAGAGATCATTTTCGAACGACGGCTCCGACGTGTCCACTTCAATAGCTTGGGCCTCGGAAATGCCCGTGAGATCGCGAATCTGTTGCGTCAGAGTTTCATCGCGGCCTTCGAGCTTGATGATTCTTTCCTCCACGCGCGCTTGATCGAGTTCGCCGCGAGTCACTTCGATTGGCAGCTCCTGGTTTGCTGCCACGCGATCGCGCGTCACACCCAGAATTTTTTCTGCACTGGCTTCTTCCTTGCGCATCAGTTCCAGCGAATGGCGCACTTCGGCCAGTTCGAGATAAGCCGTCGCAGCCCGCACGATGACGACGTCATGCATTCGATCTATCTCGAGTTTCATGTTTTTCGCGCGGTCTTCCGCCGCGCGTTGCTGGCCTTTCAGCAGCGGATTGAAAACTGCTTCGTTGTAGCTCATTTGAAAAACAGCGGGCGGCCCGCCGGCAATGGAAGGAAACCCTGACGTGTAGGCAGCGCCAGAACCGGTATAGAGGTTGGGCAGGAATGCGGACCGGTCAAGACCAGCCTCGTTGAGAGCAACGGTGTACTGTACCCGCGCCAAAGCTAAATCCCGGCTATTCTGCAGCGCCAGGGTGACCGCTTGACGCATCGTCAACTTCCCGGTGTCCTGCGCCCTCGCAATTCCGACAAGCAGGAATGCCGCCAACGCGCCGGTCACAGCTAATATTCGCAAGTTTTTATTCATAGCGCAGTGATTCCGTAGGATGAAGACGCGCCGCGCGGTTCGCAGGGAGATAACCGAACAGCAGGCCCGTTGAGCAGGATACTACGAACGCCAGCAGTACAGAGAGCCACGACACAGGAATAGTAACTCCCCGCAGGTCAGGAATGAATCGGATGAAGGAATTGATGATGATGGGAATGGAAACTGCGATGACGATTCCCACCAGCGCTCCTGTGCCGCTTATCAGCAAAGCCTCCATCAGAAATTGATACAGGATCGAGTCGCGACGAGCGCCAATGGCTTTGCGAATCCCGATCTCGCGGGTTCGTTCCGTCACAGTGACCAGCATGATGTTCATGATCCCGATGCCGCTGATGGTGAGAGCGATCAAGGCCACCAGAATCAATAAAACTGTCAGCGCCAGCGAAATGCTATGGGCGGTCTCAAGAATTCCGGAAAGGTTTTCTACCCTATACCTAGCCCCGGAACGATGCCGGCTCAGCAAGACTTGTTCCACCTGAGTTGTCACCGCGGGGACGTCCTCAGGCTTGTCTGCCTGCACGTAAAACGACTTGAAGAATTCAGTGCCCGTGTAGTACTTGATCAACGAAAAAGGAACGATCACGGATTCCGGGCGAATCTCGGACAGGCCAAAGCTACTCACTCGCTCCTTGTAAACACCGATGACAGTGAAGTGCAACTCCCCGATGCCAATATCTTTCCCCAGCGGACTCTCAGAGGGAAATAGCAGATTGGCGAGAGCTGGTGTCAGCAGACAGACCTTGCTTTGCGTTCTTAAATCGTCCTGGTCTAAGTACCGCCCTTGCAAAACAAGCAGGTTACGAATCTTCTGAAAACCCGCCGTCACGCCGACCAGATAAACGGGATGCTCCTCGCCATTTACGCTCGTGAACATGGAAATGTCATTTGTCCCTGCCGCTTCCACCACATTGGGGATACTCGATTTCACCGCTTCCAGGTCGGCCGGCGTCACTTCGTCCGCGACCGTCACCGCCCCGGAGTGTATTACCGACGCATGGACGAGATTCGCCCCTACTCCCTCTATCTGTCCGATAATGTAGCGCTTCCCCGATAGGGCAACGGTCACCACCAGCACGATGCAAGCGCTTCCTATAATCACGCCCAACATCGTCAGCATGGCGCGCACTTTATTGGCACGAAGAGCTTGCAGAGCAAGCTGCCAGGTCTCGCGCCATTCAGTTGGTGAGCCGCGAAGAGGTTGCATAAGAGTTGCCTGTTAGTGGGATGCGCCTGGGCGAATGAGAGTTTCCAGCCATACGCCAGCGTTCAGTGCGCTGACTTCTCGAGTTTTTCCAGCCGAGCTTTCGCCTCTTTCTGTCCCGGATCTAGTTGGAGAGCGGCACGATATTGTTCTGCCGCTTCCGCCCGTTTTCCTTCTGCTTCATAAAGTCTTCCCAGCCACTGACGGGCGGACGCGTGTGACGGCCAATCGCTTCTGTCAGGCGCGCTAGCGAGGTAGGACTTCAAATATTCCTCCGCGCGCGGCAGTTCTGTTCCGGAAAGCACTCGTGATACTCCTCGGTAATAGCCGAGGCGCGGATCATTCGGACTCACCTGCGCCGCTGCCTGAATCGTCGCTTCTACATCGGCGCCCTTGTTCTCATGGATAAAGAAACGAATGACGTCGAAATAGGACTCGACGCGCTTGGGCTTTGCCGCCAGCACTTCACGATATTCCTTCTCCGCAAGGTCGAACTTCTTCGCGTTCATCTCGTAAGCGGCGTGCGCTAAATGGCCTTCTACCGGGTCGATGGCCTCAATCGCCGTCACTTGTTCGCGAGCTTCATCTTTGCTTCCGCCGACCACCCAGGGAGCTTCCATGTCATATTGTTCAAGGTCCCGCCGAGCTTCCACATTCGAGGGATTCAGTCGAATTGCCTCTTCAAATTCCTTCTTTACCTTCCGCGCATACGAAAAACTGCGGTCGCGGTCCGCTTTGCCTCCATAGATCGCGCCGAGCCATTGATGGTAGACGGAATTTTTCGGATCAAGCTCGACGGATTTCTCACCGGCGGTTATCGCGTTGTCATAATCGTGGAGTTCGTAATAGCTGCGTCCGAGCCAATATTGCGCCTCGGCGTTGTTCGAAACCTGCGGCACGGATTGCAGCGTCTTGATTGCAGCAGTGTAATTTCCCAAGTTGAATTGGTGCTGCGCGGTTTGAATCGCCCCGGACGCATCCGATGCCGCTACGAAAGAAGACTCTACCGCCTCTGCAAGCGGTGCGATTGTCGCGAGCATAGCCATACCGGCGAAAAGCGCCACTGAAAACCTGGGAATATAGGGGAACCGCCGGTTCATTTGGCCTCCGTGGCTCGAACTTCCATACCGTCCTTTAACTCTACTTCGCCCGGCAATGCGATTTTGTCGCCCAGTGCCAACCCCGAAATCACTTCATAATTTTTATCGCTGGCGACGCCCGCTTCAAACTGGCGGCGATGAATTTTTTCACCGTCGAACACAAAGACATAGTGCTGTCCATTTTCGTAACTTACGGCTCGCCGCGGTACCACCAGCACCCCCGGCCGTTGGCGGACGAGGATGCGCACTTCAACATTTACATTTGGAAGAAGCTCGACCTTGTCATTCTGCACCGAGCATAGAACTTCACCTACGCTGCGGGTTCCGCGTGCAACCACCTGCTTGGGAACCTGTTCGACCTCCCCAGTCCATGTGCGGTTCGGCATGGCGTCCCAACTCACTTTTACCTCTTCGTCTGGTGCGAGCGAGCCGAGATCGGGCTCGTCCACAAATGCGCGAACGCGCACTTGGCGCAAGTCGGCCATTTCCGCCAGAATGTCCCCCACCTTCACATAATCGTTTGCATGCACAGGCAATGAATAAACCGTGCCGTCACTTTCCGCCGTAACCGTCGCCGAACGCAGTTTTTCTTCGAGTGACTGAACCTGACCTTCCGCCTGCTTTACGCGCAGACCAGCAGCTTCTGCGTCGATGTTTGTTTGTTTCTTTAATGCTGCAGTCTTCTGCTCGATTGCTTGCAGGTTGGCGCGAGCTTCGTCGAGAGCCTCCTGGTTCTTGGCGAGTTCGTCCTGCGTGGCGGCTTGTTTTGTCACAAGTTCGGTCAGCGCCGCTTGCGTGCGTTCAAGGTTGGCGACCTGCGCTTGCGCCTTCTGCAGATCTCCTCCGAGCTGCGCTACTTCATTGGGAGGGCCGCCCGCGCGAGCGTTTTGCAGAGTGGTTTGAGCGGAAAGCACATCTTGCCGCGCCTGCGCCAGCTGACTCTGAATATCTGCCGCATTGAGGCTCAGAATAAGCTGCCCACGATGGACATTTTGCCCTTCGGTGACCATTATTTTATCCACGAAGGTGGGAAACTGGGCGCGAGCCGTGACTGGGGAAATCGGCTCGATCTTTCCGTTGCTGGTAATGGACGCAGTCAGATCCTCGCGAGACACTTGGGCGATTGCCACCGTTGGAGCCTGATCTCGCCCCGCGAGAACCAGTAAAACTATGACGACAAGCGCCACAGCAAGCGTTATCACAATCCATTTTCGTTTGCTATTTTCCGCCATCATCGGCCGCGCGGTCGAACGCGCAGCTACCCCCGAAGCGTAAAATTGTAGCAGACCCGTTTGCCGCATGCCTACGCAAACACCGATGCGTGCCGGATTCGCACTCTAGGCAACTTCTGCCCCTGCTAGGCTGGGGGCCTTCTTGCACTACCCGTAGAGCGTGTTAGAATTTGCTCATGAACGAGCCGCACTCAACCCCGCATTCTGGCGCCACAGACGAGACCAAGCCGGGCAATAAACCGCCTAAAATCCATCGAGTCTGTATAGGCTGCAATAATATGTTCGAAGTCACCATGGAGAACTACGAAGCCAAACATTGTGCTGTTTGCCACAAGGGTTAGTGCGCCGCCAAGTCCGGCTGGAAGTATCTTTGCCCATAGTCCACCTATCCGATCGCGCATTGCCGAATCCGAATCCCGCGGGGAAAACAACCTCACTTTGAGAAATCTCCAGAGCGACTAAAAGAAATTCTGCGCGTCTAATCTCGGCAGGGGTGCCGGCTAGACGCGCATGTTCGCGACGCTAATGTTAGAATCCAGTGATTCATGAGCGCTGACTCGCTAATTTACGTCCACGAATTATGTAAACACTTCCGTACCTTTAAGCGCCGTGAAGGCGTCTGGGGCTCAGTTCAAAATCTATTTGTGAGGGACTACCGCACGGTTGCGGCTGTGGACCGCGTCAGTTTTTCGATCGAGCGCGGGGAAATGGTCGGCTACATCGGCCCGAACGGCGCCGGAAAATCGACAAGCATCAAGATGCTCACCGGCATCCTGGTGCCGACGAGCGGCGAAATCCGTATCAACGGTTACGTTCCGTATCGCCAGCGCCGGCAATACGTGAAGACGAT
>Ga0302300_1001519_pt1 | contig 13112 bp, 4 predicted proteins | sample III_Palsa_E1_1_FD_198756 | JGI IMG/M metagenome (GOLD analysis project Ga0302300, IMG submission 198756) | Peat permafrost microbial communities from Stordalen Mire near Abisko, Sweden - III_Palsa_E1_1 | ecosystem: Environmental > Terrestrial > Soil > Palsa > Peat permafrost | place: Sweden... | reverse complement strand
AGCAAACAGCTTTAAAATTAACGGGGTTAAGGCTATTGATATAATTACAGCTACCAATGTTATAAAAAACGTTTCACTTAAAAACTGAAATATGAGCTGATTTCTAGTACTGCCCATGGTTTTGCGGATGCCAATTTCTTTTGCGCGCTGCGTGGCTTGTGCGGTGGTTAAGTTCACAAAGTTTATACAGCCCAATAAAAGCAAAAATGAGGCTATTGCCAATAAGCCATATAATGTGGTTTTACTGGCAATCCTGTCATCAAAAAAGTTATAGTAATTCTCGTTAAAGTGCATATCACTCAAAGGTTGTAAGTGATAGGAATGCGATACACCCGCCCGTTCTTTGTTATTCTTGCTAAATATTTCGTTTATCTGCTTTTCTATATGTACTGTTGTTGTTTTGGGTGATAGCTTCACAAAAAGTTGTGATTCAGAGTTTGTAGCGCCCCATTTTGTAAGCTGCAATCGATCAGCAACCGCTTTATTAGTTTGGTTGGTACTATATGATATAAAATCATGGAAATTAAAATCGGTGTTCTCTTTAATAGTTTGAACAATGCCTGTAACTGTGGTTTTCAATGTATCGTAAGTCACTATTTTGCCAATCATTTGATCGTAAGATAATGCTGGGAAGTATTTTTTAGCCTGATCGGATGTTATCACTACTTGATTAGGGGCATCCAAAGCATGTTGAGCAGAGCCTGCAAGCCATTTATATTCAAATATTTTAAAATAGTTTCCATCTGCTAATATTATGTTCTCCTGATTTTTAAACCGTACCGGTACGGCTGTATTTCCGGGAATAAATACATCCGGCTGTCCCAGTGTAAAAAATGGAGAGACAACCTCTATTCCCGTTACCTGATTTTTTACTGCGCCACCCATAGGGCCACAAACTCCACTATTAAACCCAGCGTCGCCTGAATAGGTATAGTTGGTTACAACCCGGTATATACTATCGCTATCTTTATGGAATTTATCAAAAGTAAAATCAAAATGAACGATGAGGTAAATTACCACTGCTGCGCTGATGCCTATTGACAGGCCCACAATATTGATAAACGTAAACAGCTTTTGACGCCCAAAGCCTCGCAAAGCGATTTTAAAATAGTTTTTGAACATTGTGATAAGGTTAAATATTATTCCGAGCGTAAACTTTTTATTGGATTTGCAATTGCTGCTTTAATAGCTTGAAAACCGATGGTGATAAATGCGATTACAATTGCCAGTAACCCGGCCACTAAAAACATCCACCATTCAACAGTTATACGATAGGCAAAATCCTGTAACCATTTACTCATGGCATACCATGCTATGGGCGTAGCTATTATAATGGCAATCAGTACCAGTTTAACAAAATCGTATGATAACATGGTGGTTACATTGCTAACACTGGCTCCTAATACCTTACGTATGCCAATTTCGCGGGTACGCACCTGGGCAGTGTAGGCAGCCAATCCTAATAAACCAAGGCAAGAAATACCTATGGCTATTGCAGCGAAATAATTAAACAGGATTCCTTCCTGTTGCTCTCCTTTATACAGATCATTAAATTTTTCATCCAAAAAAGTGTAACTAAAAGGGAATTCTCCATTATATTGTTTAAACAGTGTTTGTGCTGCCTGGATAGCTTTAGGTGCATCGCGACCAGTAGTGCGGACATACATATTACCCATATATGCCGGGTAATAATAAAATACAGCCGGACTTATCTTATCCCTCATAGATGCGAAATGAAAATCTTTTACCACACCAATAATAGTCCCTTTTATATGCCACGATTGAAAACGTTTACCTATCGGATCCTTCAAACCTATCTGGTTAACAGCAGCCTCATTTAATATTAAGTGGCTGGTATCATTAACCGCACCTGTAAAGCCTTTGCCTGCCGCCATCTTCATTTTAAAGAATGATAGAAAATTCTTGTCGATGGTCATCAGATGTACAATAAAAGTTTGTCCGGGCAATTTACCGTCCCAATCGGTTTCACCAGAAATACCATTCATCTGGATGATGTTCTGATTTGAGCGCGTTATATCCAATACTCCGGGTTGCTTTAATAATTCTGCCCGTACCGCATCATAATGATTTCCCATATCGCGCATCGGAAAAGAAAAAGTATGGCTTTTGTCGTAGCCCAATTGTCTCGAACGGATATAGTTCAGCTGGCTTGTAATAACAATAGTGCCAACTATAAGCATTATTGAAAACACAAATTGGGTAACTACCAATATCTTCCTGAATAAAACATCGCCAATACCTGATGACACCTTGCCTTTAAGTGCTTTTAAAGGTTCAAACGACGACAACAATATAGCAGGGTATATACTGGATGCAAGTAATGTGCCCGATATAGTTAAAACAATAACCATCCACACATGATAGTCTGTTATATCAAAAATTAGTTGCTTGCCTGATAGTTGATTAAACTCCGGCATTAAAAAATGTATCAACACTAAAGCCAAAACCGCTGAAAGCAAAAACAACAATGCCGTTTCAACAATAAATTGCATAAACAGCTGACTTTTTGCTGCGCCGATAATCTTACGCATACTGATCTCTTTAGAGCGAAGCATTGAACGGGCTGTAGATAGGTTTACATAGTTGATACAAGCTATAATCAATATCAATATAGCCACAATCAGGAAAACCCTTACCGTTGTAATACCCCTATCAGTAAGATCAGCATTGTATAAATGCATTTTTGTTATGGGTAATAGCAAATAATCTACATCAGTATCGGCAGAGCGATGCTTTATATGAATATTAAACAATTTTGCCGATACTGCTTTTAACGATGTGCCTGGTTTAAGTTTTAAATAAGTAAAGCAATCATACTCATCAAAATTATCACTCAGATCTATTTTTTGCGCAAGCATGTGTTTAATATTAAAACTCATCGGCATGATCATATCATATTGCATGCTTGAATTCTCCGGAAAATCAGCAACAACACCGCTTACGGTAAAATTTTGCTTATTATCTGCAATAATTACTTTACCAATCGGGTTATCGTTACCAAAATACTTTTGCGCTGTACTTTTTGTTATAACTACCGAATTATCGTCATTAAATGGTTTCTTAGGATTGCCAGATATAATCGGGAAACTAAAAACAGAAAAAAATGACGGATCAACATAGGCTACGCGATCATTTGCAAAAACCTTGTCGTGGTATTTATAGGACGAAAAATCACCATTATAGCCAATGCGTACCACATCCTCTACTTCGGGCAATTGCTGCTTAGCTAAAACACCTATCGGGTAAACAGTGGCTTGCCATATTTGCCTGCTCGCTCCGGTTCCTCCCCAAAGCTCAAGCCGATAAATATTTTGGGCATCTTTATGAAAACCATCAAAACTAAATTCATCCTGTACCCAAAACAATATTAATATGCCTATGGCCAAACCAGCTGTTAAACCAACAATATTTATAATTGAATAAAACTTGTTCTTTATCAAGTTTCTCCAGGCTGTTTTAATGTAGTTCCTTATCATGGTTGATGAATTTGATAATTGCTGATTATTCGCTTCGTAAACTTTTTACAGGATCGGTTAAAGCCGCTTTAATTGATTGAAAACTGATAGTGATAAATGCTATCAATATTGCTCCTGAACCGGCAATAGCTAATACCCACCACTGTATATGAATACGGTAAGCAAAATCTTGCAGCCATTTGTTCATGGCCCACCAGGCCAGCGGCGATGCTATGATGATAGCAATTACCACTAGTTTTATAAAATCCTTAGATAACATTTGAACAATGGTTGACATGTTGGCACCAAGCACCTTGCGTATACCAATTTCTTTAGTGCGCTGCTCGGCGGCATAAGCGGCCAACCCAAACAAACCAAGGCAGGCAATAATAATTGCCAGTGAGGTAAATGATACAAATATTGTCCCGGTGCGCTGCTCTGTACGGTATATGGCATCAAAATCCTGATCCATAAAAGTATAAGTAAACTGTTGGTTGGGTGAAAAAGCCGTCCACTTAGATTTTATTTGATTAAGTAATGCCGGGATATTAGCGGCATTAGCACGAATACTGATACCGCCCTCATCATCCCCCATAAACAATATTAACGGGCTAACATTTGATCGTAAAGACTGAAAATTAAAGTCTTTCATCACACCAATAATATGATATGCTTTTAACACCATAGCTTTATTGTCCTGCGGATAATAAACTAACTGATTAATGGGATTTTTAAAACCTAATTTTTTTTCAGCAGATTCGTTAATAATAACCGCGGTGGAATCGGTAAGCATATCTTTAGAAAAATTCCTGCCTGATTGCATCTTCATGCCAAGTGTGGTTATGTAATCCTCATCAACAACCCATGCCTGCGACAAAACTGAACTTTTTTGATCTGCAACCGGCCCTTTAAAAAATGCTGAACTATTCCAATAACCGGTATTTGGCAAGGCACCGGTGATGGTTGCATTTTGCACTCCTGTTAATTGCTTAACCTCTTGCTTAAAAGCTTTAGCATTATTACCAAGCACATTTACATTCCAAACAGTGAATACCTGGTTACGGTTATAACCCAAATCTTTGTTCTGAATATATTTTAACTGATTATAAATAACCAACGTACCAATGATCAGAAAAATAGATATGCTAAATTGAAATACGACCAAAAAATTACGCAGCATACCACCTTTAAAACCTGATGCTAATTTGCCTTTCAGCACTTCAATTGGTTTAAAGCCCGAAAGAAATAATGCAGGATATGAACCCGCCAGCGCTCCTATTATTAATACTAGCCCTATCATCAATGGCACTATCCAAACTATTGTTTGTACGGTAATAGTTAAGTCCTTGCCCGACATTTGATTAAATAACGGCAATAATGCCCAGGCTGCAAAAAATGCGATGATGGCACCTATCAACGTAACAATTATTGATTCGGTTAAAAACTGGGCTATAAGATATTTGCGTGGCGAACCTAATACCTTCCGTACGCCTACTTCACGGGCGCGGTTTGCCGAGCGTGCTGTAGAAAGGTTCATGAAGTTTACACAAGCTATCAGTAATATAAATAATGCAATTGCCGAAAACATGTATATAAACTCAATATTACCGTTCATGCCCAGTTCTGCCTCGCGGCTTGAATAAAGGTGTATTTTTGTGAGTGGCGTGAAATTTATCCGGAAATAATTACCCCCTTGCTCAAACTTAGCGAAGGTTAAATGCAGAATACTTTGCATTTGCGGGCCAGCCTGTCGTTGAAAGAAAGCCGGGATCTTAGCCTGAAATTTATTAAAGTCAGTACCCGGCCTAAGCAAAACATAAGTATTAAAATTACTGCTAAACCACGAATCATCCTTACCCTGCCACGTTGATGCCATCGATATAAAAAAGTCAAAATCAAAGTGCGACTGCTTGGGGATATTCTTAATTACACCCGTAATTTTATAAAGTGCCGTATCATTAATAGTTAGTACCTGCCCAACAACATTTGTTCGGTTAAAATATTTTTGAGCCGTTTTTTCGGTAATAACTATACTATGTGTATCATTTAAGGCTGTGGCCGGGTCGCCATCAATCATAGGTAAGGTAAACACTTTAAATATGGCGGGATCGGCATAAACCACCGCATTCTCCTGAATATCCTGGTTTCCTTTTTTAACCTGTAATTCACCACGTGAACGAAACCTGACTACCTGCTCAACCTCGGGAAAATCATTTTTCAAAGCAGCCGCCATAGGAGCCGGAGTTACCGCGTAAGAGTTACTGTTACCTCCAAAACTAATATCTTCATTAATCCGATAAATCCGATCAGCTTTTGTGTTGTATTTATCATAATTTAATTCATCAAATACATAAAATATAATCAGCAGGCAGCTGGCAAGGCCAAGCGCTAAGCCCAATACATTTATGGCCGTAAATCCCTTGTTTTTACTGAGGGAACGGATGGCGGTTTTAATGTAATTTTTTATCATGATTGATGAATTTTAATGAGTGGTAACTATTCGCTCCGTAAACTATTTACGGGATTGGTTAATGCCGATTTTATGCCTTGATAACTTACTGTAATAAGCGTAATTAATAAACCACCCATTGCAGTTATAGCAAATATCCACCACGACAATGGAGCTTGATAATAATAATGCCTTATCCAGCCGTGCATAAAGTAATAGGATGTTGGGATTGCAATTAGTATAGATAGACTTACCAATACAACAAACTCCCGCGACATTAACTGCCATAAACTAAATACTGACGCACCCAGTACTTTTCGTATACCGATTTCTTTGGTACGCTGCTCTGCCATAAATGAAGCCATGCCAAATAACCCCAAACAGCTAATAAATATGGCTAACGCGGTAAAGAAACCAGCTAATTTTCCTGTACGCTCTTCATCATCAAATTTTGTGGCGTATTCGCTATCAGTAAACTTATAATCGAAGGGACTATCAGGATCATATCGTTGAAGAACCGCACTTATTTTGGCGATAGCATCATGAGTACAGATGTTGGGATTGATCCTGATAGATACTATATTACCAGGATAATCAATGATGAAAAATATAGTAGGTGTAACCCGTTCATAAGGTGAACTCATTACCAGATCCTTAACTACACCTATAATTTTATAATCTCTTCCATCCTTTTTCACAGTCTCGCCAACAGGATGAGTAAAATTCATAAATTTTGCCGCGGATTCATTCAAAATTATCCCAGATGAATCTGTTATAAACTCTTTTGAAAAATCGCGACCATCAATTATTTTCCAGTTTACTGTTTTACCAAAATCAAAGCTTACGGGTATTATCCCAAAATCATCCTGCAAGCCGGGTGGTTTATTGCGCCATGACAAACCACTTTCGCGTTGCCATACACCCGTTAGCGGGCTGTTTGACTCAGCAATATTTGTTATCGCACCTGATTTTAACAGATCGTATTTTATTGCATCAAAGTGTTTATGAATAACCTCTGTTCTTAGTTGAGCTTGAATTAGTCCCGCTCTGCCATAACCAACAGGTCTGTTCTTGGTAAACTGCACTTGTCGAAAAATGATAACTGTACCAATAATTAAGGTAATAGAAACCGTAAACTGAAGTACCACCAGCACTTTACGTGGCAACGTTGCATACGGGCCGGCATTAAAAGCCCCCTTTAATACTTTTACTGGTTTAAATGAGGAAAGGTATAATGCAGGATAACTACCTGCCATTATACCTGTTAGCAAACTAAAAGTTATGGCAATTATCCAAAACACTGGGGTACCCCATAAAATAACAAGTTGTTTATCTGCTATTTGATTAAACCAGCGTAACGCAAGCTGTACAAGTATTAATGAAATAACAAACGCAAGGCTCGACATCAGTAATGATTCAGTATAAAACTGGCCAATCAATTGTTTACGGCCTGAGCCCAATGTCTTTCTGACACCTACCTCTTTAGCCCTTTTCTCTGATCTTGCGGTGCTTAAGTTCATAAAATTGATACAAGCCAGTATCAACACAAACAAACCAATAATACCAAACATCCAAACAAATTCTATCTTCCCGCCAACGTTTACACCATTGCTGTATGCAGAATATAAATGCCATCTGCTCATTGGATTTAGAAAAATAACAGGTTTGAACGAATTACCCATCTTATCACCTTGTGCCAGGAGAGTTCTTTGTTTAATATATTTTATATCAGCAGATACTTTGTTTACATCAAAGCCAGGATTTAATTGCGCGAATAATTGCCAACTGTTATTGCCCCATCGCGTGGCTGCCCTTTTTAGATAAGGGTCAGTACTCATAAACAAATCCCACGGTGCTATATAAGCCATATCACTAAATGAGGTATTTTGCGGCATATCCTCATATACACCTGTAACTTTAACATTCAGCGTATTGTCTATTTTCATTAGCTGATTCATGGGATCAGTATTACCAAAAATCGCTTTAGCCAGTGAGGCGGAAAGCATAATGGATGAGGGATCGGTTAATCCGGAACGACTGCCCTTTATCATTTTTAAGGTTAGTAAATCCGGGGCCTGGGCTTGCATAAAGTTACCTAACTGATTCAGTTTCTTATCTCCGTGTGAAATCACATGTTGATCAGTATAGGTTGATAAGATCAGGTATTTGAAATTTTGACTATAATCCTGGCGAAGTTTCGCACCTAATGGAATTGGAATATCCACTTGTGTTATTGTATTGTGATTGATTGTTTGATGCTGCATCACCTGCACAATACGATTGTAGTTATGAAAGTATTTATCGTATGATAGCTCATCATATATCCATAATGAGATCAGCATAACTACCGCCATCCCTAACGATAAACCAACAACATTAATAAAGGTATGCACCTTGTTTTTTACAAGGTTACGCCAGGCTATTTTCAGATAATTTTTTATCATGATCTTATTGTTATTCGCTTCTTAAACTAGTCACAGGGTTTGCAATTGCTGCTTTGATAGATTGAAAACTGATGGTAATAAAAGCGATAAATAATGCCGCAACACCTGCTATAGCAAATACCCACCACGCTATGCTTATTCTATACGCAAAGTCCTGCAGCCATTTTTGCATCAGATACCAGGCGATTGGTGAGGCAATAAGTATAGAAACACATACTAATTTTATAAAATCAAGAGATAACATGCCTGTAATATTGGCAATGCTTGCGCCTAATACTTTGCGTATACCTATTTCCTTAGTACGTTGCTCAGCAGCGTAGGCGGCTAAACCGAACAATCCTAAACAGGCAATAACAATGGCTAAGGTGGTAAAGGCTATAAATATCGTCCCGATGCGTTGCTCTGAACGGTACATAGCATCAAAATCCTGATCCATGAAGGTATATTGGAAGTGCGCGGGTGTAAAACCTTTCCATTTACTTTCTATCTGCGAAAGTAGCGCAGGTATATTGGCGGTATTTACTTTGATGCTTAAACTACTATTATCGGTATTAAGCTGCATCACAACCGGCGAAATGTTATCGCGCAGCGAGCTGAAATTAAAATCCTTAACCATACCAATAATGGTATAAGGCTTATAAGTTGGATTAGGGCCACCTGATGATCTGTAAACAACCTTATTTACCGGATCAGTAAAACCAAGGAATTTCGCGGCGGTTTCATTGATTACAATCGCGTTGGAATCAGATGGCATTTGAGCGGAGAAATCACGGCCCGATTTTATCTTCATCGCCAGCGTGCTGATATAATCCTCGTCAATACTCCATATTTGCGGGAATAGTGATTTTTTAGGATCGGCGACAGCTTCTTTATAAAATATACCCGTACCCCTGGTTGATTTAATAGGCAGATAACCACTTAGCGTAGCGTTGGTAACACCGGGCAGCTGTTTTATTTCTTGTTTAAATGTTTTGGCATGGTCGCCTAATTCAAAGGCATGTTCAATAATAAGTACCTGGTTACGGTTATAACCCAGGTCTCTGTTCTGAATATAGTGTAGTTGATTATATATAACCAATGTACCGATGATCAGAAAAATGGAGATTGAAAACTGCAACACCACCAAAAAGCTACGTAAGGCACCACCTTTAAAGCCTGCTGATATTTTACCTTTTAGCACCTGCATAGGATTAAATGCCGACAAAAAGAAAGCTGGGTATAAACCCGCTAAAAAACCGATCAGCAAAATTGCGATTAACGCCGATGGTGCCAGCCAAATCAATGTGTGACTGTTAACAACGATATTTTTACCTGCAAAGTGATTGAATGCCGGTAATATCAACATAGCGGCAGTTAAAGCAATAATTACAGCTATGAAAGTAACCATAATTGATTCGGCTAAAAATTGAAACATGAGGTGTTTACGTGCCGAGCCTAATACTTTACGTACCCCTACTTCTTTTGCACGATTAGCCGACCGCGCGGTAGATAAATTCATGAAGTTTACACAAGCGATCAGCAATATAAATATCGCGATAGCCGAAAAAATGTATACATACTCAACGTTTCCGTTTGTACCAAGCTCGCCGCTTAAATTGGAGTGAAGGTGTATATCTGTTAACGGCATCATATTTAGCCTGAAAAAGCTGCCATTCTTTTCAAAAGTATCATAGCTCATATTGAGCTCCTGCTGCATTTGGCCACCACTATATTTCCTTAAAAACTGTGGAAATTGCGCCTCCAATTTTTTATAATCAGCGCCCTTGCGCATCAACACATAGGTATTATAATCGCTACGCAGCCATTCGGTTGAGTGGCTATCCGGATTTGATGTCATCGACACCAAAAAATCAGCATGAAAGTGTGATTGCTCGGGTATATTTTTAATTACCGCCGTAACCTTAATAGGCTTCTGCAAATTACCATCGATTATTAAATTTTCGCCAACCACATTTAATCTGCCGAAATATTTTTTGGCCATATCCTCGGTAATAACCACTGTATTCGGCTCTGTTAAAGCTGCTTTTTTATCGCCATAGATTATGGGCAAGGTAAACACATCGAAAATTGAGTTGTCGGCAAATAAGGCGTTGTCTTCTAAAATACTTTCAGTGCCTTTGGTTACATGCATGTCGCCAATCTTTTTTAACCGGACAGCATTCTCAACATCCGGAAAATCATTTTTTAACGTTTGCGCAAGCGGAGCCATACAAACCGCGTATTGCACTTTGTTATCGCCCAACTTCAGGTCTTCGTTTACACGATAAATGCGACTTGAGTTTACGTTATATTTATCATAGCTCAACTCATCAACCACATAAAAAACTATAAGCAAACAAGTTGCAAGCCCTAATGCTAAACCAAGCACATTAATTGTTGTAAACCCTTTATTTTTTTGAAGGGAACGGAAAGCTGTTTTTATATAATTCTTTATCATGGTGATGGTTGTGATTAATGTAGATTATTTATTCGCTTCGTAAACTTTTAACCGGGTTTAATACCGCTGCTTTTATTGATTGAAAACTGATGGTTATAAAAGCTATAATTAGCGCTACAGCGCCGGTTATAACAAATACCCACCATTGTATTTGAATTCGGTATGCAAAACCCTGTAACCAATTGTTCATGGCATACCAGGCAATTGGCGATGCGATACAGATAGAAATTAACACCAGTTTCAAAAAATCTCTACTTATCAGGAACAAAATGTTGTTTACACTTGCCCCAAGCACCTTGCGTATACCAATTTCTTTAGTGCGTTGGGTAATGATCAAGATAACTATGGCGAACAAACCCATGCAAGAGATAGCTATGGATATGATAGCCCCGGTAACGAATATTTTTGAAAGATCAGTCTCCTTATTGTATTGCCGTTCTGTGTTTTCATCAAGGAAAGATGGCCCAACTTCGGTATGTGGATTTGTGTCCTTCCATACTTTATTAACAAGCGCCATACTGGATGCAAGGTTGCCCGATTTTACTCTTACTAATATGTAATTAATGGGCCATCCGGTACGGATAACCATTGTTAATGGCCCAATTTCATGATGCAGCGATTTAAAGTTGAAATCTTTTACAATACCCGCTACTTGCAGTTTAGCTCCATCTGTAGGCAATATATCTCCGATAGGATTTTTCTCACCTAACTCTTTGGCCATTGTTTGGTTGATGAGCACCATTGTGGAGTCTGCACCGAATGAACGGGATAGATCGCGCCCATTAATAACCTGTAATCCAAGCGTTTTTACATAATCATAATCTATCCTTAGCCAATTTGTGCTTACCGTTCTGCCTTTATAACTAAATCCCATTATTGAGGTAGTGGAACTGTTATCAAGCCCTTTACCCAAATTCATATCAGTACCGGTAACACTTACTACTTGTGGGTATGACGACAGTTTCGACCTCATTTGCGTAAGCGCCTTTTCAGGATCGATATTACTGCCGATTGGGATGCTTACAACCTCACTTTTGTTGTACCCAAGTGGCTTAGTACGCATATAATTAAGTTGTTGCCAGGTAATAGCGGTACAAATAATAAGCAAGCTTGATAACGCGAACTGCACCACCATTAAGCTGTTGCGCAAACCACTCGACTGCCCGGCACCTACTTTACCTTTAACTGTTTGCGCTGTCTTACCAACAGACATAAGCCATGCAGGATAACCACCTGCCAACAGGCTTATTAAAACAAAACCACCTAAAATGTAACTTATAATTATCGGAGAGCCTAAAATATTTAGAGAAACCTGCTGATTGAATGCTAATTTATATTGCGGCAAAAAGATGCAAGCGACGGCAATACCTAATACTAATGAGATGCCACTAATAACAAATGACTCGCTGCAAAACTGAACGATTAGTTGCGTTTTTGTTGCGCCGATCACTTTACGCACACCAATTTCTTTAGCCCGTGTAAAGGCTCGACCTAAAGAAAGATTGATAAAATTGGTACAGGCTATAAACATGATAAACAAGCTTATCAATAGCACCAGGTAAGGATAAAATTTACTTATCGCCTTTGATTGCGAACTGATGGCACTAAAGTGAATATCAGTCAACGGTATTAGATGCAGGCTTAAAACCTGGCCATTGTTATCCGGCTTGGCACCGTCATGTATTAATTGCTTAATTGCAGCATCGTAATGCTTTTGGACAAATGTTTTTAGCTTTTGCTCAAATACTGCCTGTTTTTCGCCTGTTGGCAATTGTAAAAAAACATTATGCGACTGATTGTCCCAATCATTTATATTTTGATTATAGCCAGGGAATTGTTCAAACCTGCAAAGCAATCCAAAATCGAAACTTGAATTTTTGGGCGCATCGGCAGCAACAGCAGTTACATTCATGCTCTTCCAGCCGTCACCCACCTTTAACTCTATAAGTTTGCCTATCGGGTTTTGATTGCCGAATATATTTTTGGCAACAGTTGCCGATAAAACAATATCATTTTTATCAGCTAGAGGATTTGTATTACTTCCGTTTACAATAGGGAATGTAAACATCTTAAAAAAGTCGGCATCAACACATCTAACATCATAGTTAAATATCTTATCGCCATAACGCAGTGCGCTACCGCCGAAATCCCCATAACGGGTTATGTGTATAACATCTGGGAACTCTGCTTTTAATGCCGGGGTAATGGGGATTGACATTGTGGAGCCTTCATCAACACTGTTCGCATGATGCTGCTCGATGTATAGCTGGTATACATCATTTTTATTTTGGTGGAAAGTATCAAAT
>Ga0302300_1001517_pt1 | contig 13130 bp, 12 predicted proteins | sample III_Palsa_E1_1_FD_198756 | JGI IMG/M metagenome (GOLD analysis project Ga0302300, IMG submission 198756) | Peat permafrost microbial communities from Stordalen Mire near Abisko, Sweden - III_Palsa_E1_1 | ecosystem: Environmental > Terrestrial > Soil > Palsa > Peat permafrost | place: Sweden... | reverse complement strand
CAGACCCAACTTCCTCCGCAACGCCAGGAACAGTAACCAGGCAAAAACCAGCTCCTGGTTCTACGGTAAAAATGGGAGAGATGGTAGATATTTGGGAAGCGAGGAGTTCTTCAGACATAATTTTACAAGAAAAATAATGAGAATATTTTTTTGTACATTTTTTACTTTACTTGTAGGTATCTGCATGGCGCAAATCAAGCCGGTTTCTCCTGTTAATACTACTTCAAAAACGGTACAAAATAGCTCCACACTTAGAACAACCGGACAGACTACTATATATGATACAACCTATTTACAAAAAAGTAATGACGATACAACCATTAGCATTACAACCTATAGTCATACAGCCATTTTAGACACAACCATCGGCAATACGATTTATTCTGATACAACAATAACTGAGACCTTTAAAATAGATAGTATTACCCCGGATTCTACAATAAATGATACTATTGTGCGAAATACTATTATTCGGGCTCAAACCAGGGATACCAGCTATAATACTGCCTCAAATACTTTTCCGGATACTATCGGCGTCAATGCCAGTGGGGATACCATTTTTGTAGATACTGCCGGTACTGCCAAATATACCATGCTTAAGATTATTGTTAGCGGGGATACGCTTAGTGAATATAAAGCAAACAAAGATAAAAACTATAATTACCTGGCAACCCCGTTAGATACTCTTATTAATGTTACCTATCTGGATAGTACAATAAGAGATACTATCACTGTAAAGCCAATTGCGACTGATACTGTCGCATCGGCATATATTTTAACTGTCGATACTATTGCAGTAGCTCAAATTCTGGATACTGCAATCGGCTCTATTGTTTATATGGATACTTTAATTCATCAGACAGTTGTTACAGATACAATTAGTTCGACTTTCCCATATCCTGATAGTACTTTTTTCGATACAACAATTGTGAACGCTTATCTTATTCCTATAAACCTTCCTTTCTTTGATGATTTCTCGACTACGCTCACTTCTTACCCTCATCCTCTGCGATGGGCGCCAGGTGGGGGAACTTTAGTAAATAACAATTATCCTTTGCTACCTCCCAGCCAAAACGCGGTAACATTTGACGGATTAAACGCTAAAGGGCAACCTTATGGCGTAACCTATGGATGGGTGGATAGCCTCACTTCCTGGACTATAGATATTTCCAAACTTTCCCCAGCCGATTCTGTGTATTTAAGTTTTTATTGGCAGGAGGGGGGCTATGCCGATGGGCCTACGTATGATTATGGCAGCAACGAATTAGATTCCATAGCTCTTTTTTTTAAAGATACGAGCCAAATCTGGCAGCCTGTCTGGTCTCAGAGGGGTAATAATAATGTTAATACAACCCCTTTTAAACAGACACTTATAGCGTTGGATACGGCGTTTTTTCATAGCACTTTTCAGTTCCGGTTTGTGGCTTCCGGCCCGGAATTTGGAGGAGTTTCTATCTGGAACCTGGACTATTTCTTAATGGATAGCGGAAGGAACTATATAGATACTACACATCGCGATCTTGCTTTTATGTCTCCCCCGGGGCATTTGCTTAAAAACTATACCGCTATGCCCGCCGACCAGTTTTTTGGGTACGAAGCTAAAGAATTGGCAGAATCTATAACTTTTACTATTAAAAACCTGGGAGATGCCGCAAGCCACCAGGTTATTGAAGTTGTAGATACTACCGAAATATATAATAATGATACTCTTACAGTAGATACTACAGAAACTTTTTCAACTTCTTATGCACAGGCATCTATCAGCGCAGATGCCATCATTGATAATGATACCATATATAACAGGCAAGACCCTTTACCTGGCAGTCTGCCTATTGCATCACAGGATACCGGATATGCTACTATTAATATTAGTTTAGCAGATACGGCCACTTTTGATTTTCCAAACGATTCGGCCCAGATTATTACAACAAAAATTAGATTGCATACCCCGGATTTGGTTGTTGCAGGAATCAATTACAACCTCAACGATACTATTACGGTATCTACTAGTATTCAGGATTATTTTGCCTACGATGATGGTACCGCGGAATGGGGAATACAATACGTTACAACCGATAATCAATTGGCTATTGAATATTCTCTAAATAAACCCGACTCTATTACGGCAGTTGAGTTTTATTTCCCGCATTATACCTATGCTTATGATTCTGTTGCCGGAACAGATTTGTACTTAAAGGTATGGGATAGCATAAGCGTAGCCGGAAATTTTGCCCATGCCGTTCATACAGAGACTATTCCTTTACAATATTCTCCCCTTAACCAATTTGTAAGATATAACTTGGATTCTGCGGTAGCGTTAGGAGCGGGTCCATTTTATGTGGGGCTTGGCGTAGAAACAAATCCTAATTTGCAGGTTACTTTTCTTATTGGTTATGACGCTAATACCTACTTCCCTAATAAATCTTTCTGCAATTACGACAATGTATGGAGCCCCTGCCAGCTTAACGTTGATGTTCCTCCTGGAAGCTTTATGGTTCGCCCTGTATTTGCGAATTCTGTAAATGCTCCGCTTGGTATTCAGAAACCTATTAATACATTAGAATGTACAGTTTATCCTAATCCTGGTAACGGTCTTATTAACATAACTGGTAAGGTTAGTAACGCTAAGGTGTATGATGTTACAGGCCTGCTTTTAGCGCAGCAAAATTTTAATGTGCTGGAGAATGTTAAAAGCATGAACCTGGAAAGTCTAAACTCCGGGATGTATCTTATTAACCTTTCAAACTCGACCGCTACTACCGTTAAAAAGATAATAATAACTAAATAATTAGTAGTTACTAGTACTACTTTATTTGCTCAAAATAAAGTACCTGTGGAGTAAAGGAGATAATAAAAATAATAAGGGAAATCCATCCTATTACCTTTCTTTTAATATCCAAAGGTTGTTCTACCAGCGCCGGTGGGTGCTTTATTCCTAAAAATCTTCCTATAATAAAAGCAAATACAAACCATCCGCTAAATCCCTTGATCTCCGGAAACAGGTACTCAATAAAAAATTGAATGCTAAAAACTACCACGGCTATCATTAGATTAGTTAATGGCGATTCCGTTAACTTAGAAAATATGATATATAAAAAGTAGATATAAACGGATGAGAAAATTAACATATTCTCAGTAGAGCTAAACGCATTTACTACCATGTTATCTCTAAAGACGCCTATGCCAGCCAGAAAAACAAATACTATAAATATCCCCGTAGATATTCGGGTGTGATTCTTTAATCCCAACAGCCCGTACAAAATATGCCCTCCGTCCAACTGTCCTATAGGGAAAAGGTTTAACGCCGTAAAAAACAAAGCCAGGTACCCCGCCAACAAAAAAGGGTAGTGGAACATTTCATAGTTATTTGGGATAAGCGATTTGTCTTGTACAACGTATTTCTCAAAAAAAAGGAACAGTAGATTTTTCCCTAAAGAAGGGACATAAAACTCTGTAGTATCTTTCTTGGAAAGCGTCATACCTGTTTTTTTAGCCATATCTATAGTCTCTTCCTTCAAGAACGCTGGCGTGTAAACATATTTCGCATAATCTTTACCATATTTGGCATAGTCCTTATGCACGTTATTGTATATATAATCTTGTGTAGGCAGGTGTGTGAAACCGTAAGTCAAAATAATAAGCGCAGCTACAAAACCTGCTATTGGCCCGGCGGCCCCTACATCAAATACCTGCCTCCGGGTAGTTAAAAAAGATTTTATACGTATGAAGGCTCCAAACGTGCCTATAGACATAAGTCCCGGAAAGTAAAATGGTATGTAATAGGGCAGTGTAACCTTAACCTTATATATTTTGGCGGTAATATAGTGGCCAAACTCATGTATTGTTAGAATTCCCAGGAACGGGATAGAAAAATAAAAACCCTGCCTGAAGTTTATCCAAAAAGAAGTTGTATCAAACAGGCTTCGGCCTGTTATCCATTCTGTTCCGGCGGCGGTAGTTGTAGCTATGGTGGTTATAAGCAGCAGGGCATGCAGCAGGTACGTTTTAATTTTAGATTGCATTTTTTAAGATTTCTAATATGGAATTATCAGGGGTTACCTGCATGGCGTTTATACCCGTTGCTATGGCGCCGTTTACATTCTCTATCCCATCGTCAAGGAACAACGTTTCCGAAGGATCAAGGCCACTATGGTTCAGCACATGCTTATATATTTCTACAGAGGGTTTAGAAAGTCCGATGTTGAAAGAATAGTAAATGGAGTCAAAAAGTTCATCCAGTTTACTTATTCCTGATGTTCGGTGCAAAATAGCATTTACCTCGTCTATATGTATAACGTTGGTATTGCTTAACAGATATAGCCGGTAGCTTCCCCTCAGTTTTTTTATTAGTTCTATCCGCTCCTGTGGGATATCTAGCAGTAAAGCGTTCCACCGCCTGTCCAATTCTTCGTCAGAAATAGCAAGTTGCAGGGCGTCCTTTAAAAGTTTTCGTACTTCGGCGCTACTTAGTTCACCCCTTTCGTACCTGCCAAATACGTGTTCAGCGTTCAATTTTTGTCTTACTTCTTCAGCATTTAAAGGACAATCCTTAGCTAAAGCATTATAAGTCAGTGGTACGTCTATATTGATGATAACACCTCCCAAGTCGAAGATGATATTTTTAATGCGAGAGAAATTCAAGAAATAACTAATTAAACTTTGACAAATTGAATGCAAATATGTAAAATTGCACTCCCAAATTCAAAATGAAGTAATATTTCATTCTAAAAAGAAGGGTAATAGTTCAGGCGGATAAAACAGTTAGTTCATAAACGGCGGATTATTTAAGTGAGGTCAACTGACTAACAATTGGTTGAGTCTTTTTTTAGTGTATATAAAGTATTGTTCTTCGTTTGCCAGCCCTTAAAGCCAGGTAAACAGAGCAGGGCCCTTAGCTCATTCGGTTAGAGCAACAGACTCATAATCTGTGGGTGGCTGGTTCGATTCCAGCAGGGCCCACTATCAAGCCTTCGGTTTAACGCCGAGGGCTTTTTTATTCCTTACAAACGAAGCTGTAATAGACGATGCTCCCCACTGCCGCCCGTATTTACTAGTAGTTGCTTTCTAATGCCATATATCAGTAATATTATTGGCGCTTTTCTCCAACCGCGTTCTATCAGAAGTCCTTCAAAGCAAAAATATATCCATAATAAAAAAACGAAAAAAAATTTGCGTAGTTATTTAACTACGTTTATATTTGTAGTCAAATAGCTTCGCAATGAATTTAAGAAGAGATGTATTTCAGGCCATTGCAGACCCTACCAGGAGGGCTATACTTCTGTTAGTTGCTTCACAATCTATGACTGCCGGAGCTATAGCTTCAAACTTTGACACCGCCAGGCCAACCGTTTCTAAACATTTGCAAATACTTACCGAGTGCGAATTACTGGAACAAAAACAAAACGGTAGAGAAATTTATTACAATCTTAATGCAAAAAAAATGAAAGAATTAGCTGACTTTATTGAGCCATTCCGAAAACTATGGGATGACCGATTTAATAAATTAGAAACTGTAATGAAAAAATACAAACCCCAAAAATAGACCATCATGGAACAGAAAACAAAAGTAATTGCCGAAAGCGGCAAACAGGAAATGCTGATAACAAGAGAATTTGACTTGCCATTGGAGTTACTATTTAAAGCGTATGCAGAGGCCAAATTAGTGGAGCAATGGATGGGAACAAAAGTACTGAAACTGGAAAGCAAAAAATTTGGAAGCTACCAGTTCGAAAAAAAAGATGAGCAGGGAAATATAACGTTTAGTGCAAATGGAGTAACTCATGAATTTGTTCCTAACCAAAAAATTATCCGTACATTTGAAATGGAGAATACCCCTTTTGGCGTTCAGCTGGAGATCTATAAATTTGAAAAGCTAACAGATACAACTAGCAAACTTAGTATGCATACTATTTATGAATCAGTAGCGCTAAGAGACCAGGTATTACAGATGCCTTTTGCCCAAGGACTAAACTGGGCGCATAACCAGTTACAAGAAGTAGTAAGTAAACTAAAATAACACACTATGGCAAAAAGTGAAATGAACCCAAAGGTTGATTTTTATTTTACGAAAGAACAAAAGTGGCACAAAGAAATTGAGAAGTTAAGAACGATCGCTCTGGACTGTGGGCTAACGGAAGAGTTAAAGTGGGGGTGTCCTTGTTATGCATTTGAAAAAAGTAATATTGTTTTAATACATGTATTTAAAGAATACTGTGCGTTTCTGTTTTTTAAGGGAGCCTTGTTAAAAGACCCCAAAGGTATTTTAATACAACAAACGCCAAATGTACAGGCGCCACGACAGGTACGGTTCACCAATTTGCAGGAAATAGTAAAGATGCAAACAACTCTGAAGGCCTATATTAAAGAAGCCATAGAAGTGGAGAAAGCTGGCCTAAAAGTGGAACTTAAAAAAACATCAGACTTTGCAATTCCTGATGAATTTAAAGTGAAACTTGACAAAATGCCAGCACTGAAAAAGGCCTTTTATGCATTAACCCCGGGAAGGCAAAAAGGATACTTATTTTATTTTTCTCAGGCCAAACAATCTAAAACAAGGGAAGCAAGGATTGAAAAATACATGCCACAAATTCTTGATGGTAAGGGAATAGATGATTAAACTGAATCATAAGGTTGATGAATTTATAAGTAAAAACCCACAGTGGCAAGAACAGCTTGAAATGCTGAGAACAATTATTCTTGCTTGCGGGCTAATCGAAGAGTTGAAATGGAATGTTCCTGTTTATACATTTCAGAATAAAAATATAGTTGGAATAAATGGGTTAAAAGAAAGCTGTGTGATTGCATTTTTTAAAGGAGCTTTATTGAAAGATGTCAATGGCATTTTAACCAAACCAGGGCAGCATACCCAAGCGGGGCGTTGGATCAAGTTCTCTAATGTTAAAGAAATAATAAAGTTGAAAGCTGCTTTAAAAGCGTACATTAAGGAAGCCATTGAGGTAGAAAAGGCCGGCCTAAAAGTGAAATTAAAGAAAACTTTAGACTTTACTATGCCGGAAGAATTTCAAAATAAATTAAATAAAATACCTGCTCTTAAAAAAGCTTTTTATGCATTAACGCCCGGAAGGCAAAGAGCATACATTCTTTATTTTTCTCAAGCTAAACTATCTAAAACAAGGGAAGCAAGAGTTGAAAAATGGATGCAACAAATTCTTAATGGACAAGGATTAAATGACTAGTAGTAAATTATAAACTGTAAATTTTTAATCAACTAAAAAAATAAAAAATGGAAAAAGGAAAATTAATTACGTATTGGGTTACTACTAGTTTAGTAGCTTTTGGTATGATTGCAGGCGGCATACAACAACTCCTTCATACCAAAGCGATGGTTGACTTAATTACTCATATAGGTTATCCTGTATATTTCTTGTATATAATTGGTACATGGAAAATTCTTGGAGCGCTAGCTATTTTAGCGCCCGGATTTAAGCTTGTTAAAGAGTGGGCCTATGCAGGGTTGTTTTTTGCCATGACGGGCGCGCTTGCTTCACATTTGGCAACAGGGGATTATGAATTTAAAGCGATTGCCGGGCCATTATTTCAGACTATTTTTATTTGTGCGTCCTGGTACTTTAGGCCGGCAAGTCGTAAAATAGTGGTTAACTAATTATATTCTTGTTGGCGGAAACGGGGAACAAGGTTCATTACTGTTAGTCCAGGTTTTGTATAACATAACTTGGACTAACTAATAATACTTTCATTTTCGGTTAACCCCCACTGGTTTAAGTTTAACATAGTGTAACTTAAACCTATTTAATAAATAGTAAAGCACATGCGACACGCTTGCGCCAGCAAATGAAAATTATTCGCAGCGTGGACGCTACGAATGGCAAACAAACATTTTTTTACTCCCTATCAGTCTCGATGTCAGGCTCCTTTTTACTAGTAACAAAAAATAAAGCACAAGGAAATTCTTGCTCCAGAAACAAATCTTTTTAAATCTCCTACTGGTTCAGGAGGAGTACTCGAAGAGGGAGGCGGTCTTCTGTGCTACTTTTATTTTTCTTTAAACTTTGAACTCTAAGCTTTGCACTTAAAAATGCCAACTGGCACATCTTCAAAACGGGTAAAAAACTTACATCCCCCAAAAACAATAATGAAAAAAACAATGACAAAACAATGCCATAACAATGACAAAACAATAACATATTCCTGCATAAGCGGATGCCACGTAAGATTTTACCTCAACTAGTAGTTTTTAAGGTAGCACAAAACTTTCTGTATTATGTTTTTGGTTACTATCTTTAAGGTTATTAATAGTAAATAAAGAAAACAATGCCAATTGGCACAGCAGATCCACTATGCCAATTGGCATTATTAAAAAAAATTATGCAGTAGGCTCGGTAGGCAACACTATAATTCCATCCTCATCGCAACAAATAAATCTGCCTACATGAAAGGCTATACCGGCAAACCGAACTGCGATAGTATTCATCCATTCTGCATTGGTTACTCTCGAAATAGGGTAGGTGTCAAGCGCTTTTACTCCCAGGTCAAGCAGTCCTATGGCAGCAGAGTCGCGAATACAGCCATAAATAACAATTCCGTTCCAATTGTTTTTTACAGCCAATTCTGCCAGTCTGTCTCCCATTAAAGAGCAGCGCATGGAACCTCCGCCGTCAACAACTAAAACCTTACCGGTGCCATCTGTTTCTAAAGCCTTCTTCACAGGGGCGTGGTCTTCAAAGCATTTCAAGGTTTGTATTATGCCGCTGAATTTTGTTCTTCCGCCGTAATTTTTAAACCCAATTGGTTCTGCTATTTCCACCTTATCGCGGTAAGCGTCGCACAGGTCTGCTGTTCTATATTTCATATATAATTTTAGTTACTAGTTTATTTATTAATTGTTTAACTTATACTCTTCCATTTTTCTGTACAAAGTTGTTAGCCCAATTCCTAACAATTCCGCAGATTTTGTCTTATTTCCCTTCGTCAAATGCAATACCTTTTGTATGTATATCTTTTCAATAACTGATAAATCGTATGGAGATTTTCCAGTATCCTTAGCCAATACAACCTCCGAAGGTAGAAGGGCGGCGGTCAAAAGCTCGCCATCGCATAAAATTACCGCCCTCTCTATTATATTTCTTAATTCGCGAATATTTCCCTTAAAATCATAGGCCTTCAATTTATCAAAAAATGCTGAATCCATCCCAGTAATTTTCTTCTTTACCTGCGCAGAGTAAATATCAATAAAATGATTGGCAAGGGCTTCTATATCCTCTACTCTTTCCCGCAACGGTGGTAGGTTGATTACAAAAGCTGATAAGCGATAATACAAATCAGATCGGAACGAATGATTTTCACTTTCTTTAGCCAAATCTTTATTGGTGGCGGCAATTACCCGCACATTTACATTAGTGGTTTTGGTATCGCCAGGCTTTATAAACGAATGAGTCTCGAGTACCCTTAATAGTTTTGCCTGTAATTCCAGGTTCATATCGCCAATCTCATCCAGAAAAATAGAACCTTCGTTAGCCTCCTCAAAAAGTCCTTTCTTATCTCGTAAAGCGCCTGTAAATGCTCCAGCCTTATACCCAAACATCTCAGATTCAAGTAATTCTTTAGAAATGGCGCTGCAATTTATGGCTACATAGGGCTTTTGCTTTCTTGTACTGGAATAGTGCAAAGCCTGGGCAAAAACCTCTTTGCCAGTGCCTGTTTCACCAAGCAGTAAAACACTTGTATCTGTTTTGGCAACCTTCTTGGCAAGCTCAACAACATCAAGCAGTTGTTTGGATTTACCGATAATATTATTAAAACTGTATTTGTGTTCAATCTTTTCTTCAAGCTTTACTATACGGGCTTGTAATTGGGCCTTCTCCATGGCTCTTGCCACCGTTGGGATCAACTGTTCCTCGCCGTTTCCATGTCCTTTGGTAATGTAATCGAAAGCGCCGTGTTTAATGGCTTTTACACCGTCCTGTATGGTTCCATAAGCAGTCAGCACTATTACTTCAATACCAGGGTATTGAGCTTTTAGTTTAGGAAGCAACTCTAAACCGTTGCCATCAGGCAGTTTAACATCGCATAAAACTACTTCAATTTCTTCTTTCTCAAGTAGCTTCAAACCTGCTTTAATAGTAGGAGCCTCAAATACAGTATATTCTTCTAATGATAATATTTTGCCAAGCAACATACTTAGCTTTACTTCATCTTCAATTATTAATATTGATCCCTTGCTCATTTTATAATACAATTATAACATTATAGCCTGAAAAACCTTCTCAATTTTAATCTTTCCACTATCAATTACAGGTTTTCTACAGAAATTTTAATTGAAAGTTTAATTCTTTAAAACTATGATAAGGCTCATTTATAGGAAGAACTTTATCATATTTAAGGTATATTTAATGCTATATTTTGGGGTATGGTTAAGTAAATAACCTACTAATTTTTGAGAATAGAAGGGTTTACCAATTCGGAAAGGGGCTTTTTCAAAATGGTAGGGTTTATATGAATTTTTAAGTTATAAAAGCAACGAGTCAGAAGTTAAGTTTCTAATTATTAGTATAATAAACAAAAGTTATTATATCTGGCATTTAATTGGTTACAGAAATCTAAAAACAATAAAACTATATGGAACTATTAACAATAATTCTACTGACCTTGGCAGGACTTGCCTGTTTCTGGTTGTTTTTTAAATCAGTTGATTTTTTCGAAAAATTTTAAAAGACCAAACTATGATAGCATTATTAGTAATCTCAGTGGCTACGTTCGGGTACTTGTTTTACGTACTTATTAAGCCGGAAAAATTTTAGACTATTCATCATAAATAAAAATAATTATGACATCAGAACTACTAGGAGTCGTTTTTACATACCTCCTCACCCTTTTAATAGCAATTCCCTTAGGTACATACGTTGCCAAAGTTTATTTGGGCGAAAAAACATGGCTGGACTTTATGGCTCCATTGGAAAAGGCTTTTTTCCGTATATCTGGTATTGATGCTGAAAAGCAGCTGACCTGGAAGCAGAACCTTTTCGCTTTGCTTACCATAAATGTGATCTGGTTTTTGTTGGCAACCATTATTCTATTGACACAGGGTTCGCTACCTCTTAATCCGGACGGTAATCCATCAATGACACCTGATCTTGCTTTTAACACAGCTATCAGTTTTATAGTTAACTGTAATTTGCAAGACTATTCCGGTGAAACAGGGGTTACGTATTTATCACAGTTAGCGGTAATGATGTTCCTGCATTTTATGTCTGCAGCAACCGGTATGGCGGCCTTGGCAATGGTGTTTAAGGCGTTCCAAAGTAAAACGACACAGACGCTTGGGAACTTCTTTAATTACTTTCTAATAACCTGTACCAGAATACTGTTGCCTTTTTCTTTTGTAATTGCAATACTATTAGCATTTAACGGAACTCCTGCATCATTTAAAGGTAAGGACACTTTTGTAAGCGTTCAGGGAGATACAGTTCACGTTTCAAGAGGGCCTGCAGCAGGTATGATTGCCATTAAACATTTAGGAACAAACGGCGGAGGTTGGTTCGGCGCAAACTCTGCACATCCTTTAGAAAACCCCAATTACTTTACAAACACACTGGAACTGGTGTCCCAGGTTATAATTCCTATTGCCATGATATTCGCTTTTGGTTATTTTATCAAACGTAAAAAGCTGTCTTGGTCAATATTTGGAGTAATGACCGCAGGGCTTATATTGCTTGTGTTGCCTGCTATTTACTATGAAATGAGTGGAAATCCCGAAATTACTAAAATGGGTATAGATCAGTCTTTGGGCAGTATGGAGGGGAAAGAAGTGCGGTTTGGTTCAGTCTCCTCAGCCTATTGGGCGGTTGTTACCACTATTATTTCAACTGGTTCAGTAAATGCCATGCACGATAGTTTAACGCCAATGACCGGCCTTATAACAATGCTTGGTATGATGGTAAACGCCTTTTATGGAGGTTGCGGCGTACCCCGGAATTATTGGGGCATAAGCTGGAAGCCAGGGAGGTAAAAATTGCGATTATGATGGCTTTGCTACATCCATTCATAATTCTTATTCCTACAGCTATGGCGGCGTTTGGCATTACCCAGCACCCCGACTATGGTTGGTTGAATAACCCTGGCGCACATGGTTTTTCCGAAATGCTTTATCAGTATACCTCTTGCGCTGCTAACAATGGTTCCGGATTTGAAGGTTTGGGAGACAATACGCCATGGTGGAACATTAGCGCCGGTTTTGTAATGATATTAGGACGGTATTTGCCAATAGTAGGGCCTGTAGCCATAGCAGGTTTACTAGCTTCTAAGAAGTATGTTCCTGAATCTGCGGGTACATTAAAGGTTGATTCTTTTACTTTTGGAGCAACAACATTTGCAGTAATAGTAATAATAGCCGCCTTGTCTTTCTTCCCGACTTTGGTGCTTGGGCCTTTGGCAGAATTCTTTTCAATGTAATACTTAAGATATAAAAAATATAATCATAGATTCGATATGAAAAATCAAAAAGACAAAGGGCTATTTCAGAAAGAGCAGCTTGGCGGGGCCATTAGAGCTTCTTTTATAAAGCTCAATCCGAAAGTGATGATTAAAAATCCTGTCATGTTCACCGTTGAGATAGGAACGGCCATCATGTTGTTTATTACTATTATGACGCTTGTTACTGGTTCTACAAGCGAAGGAAGTTTTGCTTATAATTTTGCGATATTCATTATACTATTTATCACTCTGCTATTTGCAAATTTTGCAGAGGCAATAGCAGAAGCAAGAGGGAAAGCTCAGGCAGAATCGCTAAGGAAAACAAGAGAGGAAACCCCGGCAACATTGGTTGTAGGAAACAGCACTAAACAGATCAGTTCTTCCCAGCTAAAAAAAGGAGATATATTTATTGCTAAGGCCGGGGAAACTATTCCTTTAGACGGAGAGATTATTGAAGGCCTAGCTTCGATTGATGAATCTGCAATAACAGGAGAGTCTGCGCCGGTAATTAGAGAAGCAGGAGGAGATAAGTCAAGCGTAACAGGAGGCACTAAAGTATTATCAGACCAAATTAAGGTACAAGTTACCATTGCCCAGGGGGAATCGTTCCTTGATAAAATGATTGCGTTAGTAGAAGGAGCCAGTAGGCAAAAAACCCCAAATGAAATTGCTCTTACAAT
>Ga0302300_1001513_pt1 | contig 13143 bp, 14 predicted proteins | sample III_Palsa_E1_1_FD_198756 | JGI IMG/M metagenome (GOLD analysis project Ga0302300, IMG submission 198756) | Peat permafrost microbial communities from Stordalen Mire near Abisko, Sweden - III_Palsa_E1_1 | ecosystem: Environmental > Terrestrial > Soil > Palsa > Peat permafrost | place: Sweden... | reverse complement strand
CATCCACTACCCCTTCATTATTTATTGATACAATTATCAAACAAGCTTTTTCGCACCAAATTTCACAATCAAATCCATCATCATCATGTGAGGAGCTGGTTACAAGTCTAATATTACCTTCATTAACTATCATTAAATTTATAAAATGCTTACGTTCGTTTACAATAAGTGCTTAAAATGCCCCACCAATCACATCCCAACCCAATCAAAAACTCCCCCTTGCGCCACCGCTAAAGCTAAGGCGGCACGCGGTCAGGGGGCCGGGGGTTACACATTCCCCCACCCATGCGCCAAAACATCAGCTATATGCATGGTTTTTATGGGCAAATTATTTTTATCGATATAACCCTGCAAATGCAGCAGGCAGGAGGCATCGGTACTGATAATATATTCCGCATCTGCTGCCAGCGCGTTATCAACCTTTTGCTGCGCCATGGCGCTGGATATGGCATCAAACTTAACCGCAAAGGTGCCGCCAAAGCCGCAGCAGGTTTCTTCATCTTTTAAATCTATTAGCTCCAGGCCTAACACATTTGATAATAGCTGGCGTGGTTCTTCCTTTATTTTGCATTCGCGTAAGCCGGCGCAGCTATCGTGGTAAACCGCGCGGCCTTCCAGTTCGGCGCCGAAATAATCGAACTGCAATATGTTCACCAAAAAATCCGACAGCTCATAGATATTGCCCTGTATGTTGCGGCATTTGTTGTGCGATGTTGTATTGGTAAATAAATCGTTATAATAGTTTTTAACCATACCGGTACAGGAGGCCGACGGCGAGATGATTACACTATCCTCCGAAAAATCATTCAGAAACTTATTGCCTATAATTTTCGCATCGTCCCAAAACCCGGCATTAAATGCAGGCTGACCGCAGCAAGTTTGCTCTGGGTTGTAGCTAACGGTGCAACCTGCCTTTTCTAAAACCTTAACCGTATTAAAAGCGGTTTCGGGGTAAAGCTGGTCCATAAAGCAGGGAATAAATAGCTCAATTTTCATCGGATGCTAATTTGGGAAAAAATGTTGTAATTATTTGGTTCGTTAAAAACCAATGTCATTTCGAACCCGCAGCGCAGGCCAATGCCATGGCGCGGGTGAGAAACCTTATACACCAAACATGTTCTACTTGCATGGCGTTTAAGTTTTCTCCTCACTCCAATTCACAAGGCCTGCGCTTGTTCGTTCGAAATGACATCATTTTATATCGCCACCACTTCCGGATGCGGCCCGGTTGGCAGATTTTTCCTTTTCTTTTCGGCAAACATCAGCGAGATCATGAGTATTAAACCGACAATAAAAAAGCCATCCAATGCCAGCGCAGCGTCGCGCATTTCGCCTGTCCACGCTTCAACCCCTGCAAAACATAAAAGTCCAACTACTATTGATGATTTCTCTGTAACATCATAAAAGCTAAAAAATGAGGCGGTGTCGGGAATATTTGGTGGCAAGTACTTAGAGTATGTTGAGCGTGAAATTGATTGCACCCCACCCATTACCGCACCTACAACTACAGCCGCCGCTGTAAATTGTAATGCATTTTGTATGAAATATACCAGTAGGCAAAGTATCGTCCAAATGAATACTAATCCCACTAATGTTTTAACATTTCCATATTTAGCTGAACAAATCGATGTTAACCACGCCCCTATTACACCTACTACCTGTACTATAAGTATAATTGTAATAAGTGTATCCTGGTCCATACCTAATTCTTTTGCCGCGAACTGGGCAGCTACCAGCATTATGGTTTGCACACCAACTGAATAGAAAAAAAACGATGACAGAAAGCGTCTTAGAAGTGGCATGGTTTGCACTTTTCGAAAAACTTTTGCCAGTTCTTTAAACCCTCCTGTTATTACGTTATAGTTGTGTTTTCCTGCATTAGGTTCACCTTTAGGTAATAATCTAAATGGTATTATGGAAAACCCCATCCACCAAACAAACACCAGCAAGAATGACGTACGCTCAGCTATAGCATAATGATCTCCCGCCATTCCAAAAAAACCGGGATATTTTATTACGATAAGACAAATAACTTGCATTACAAGGCTACCCACATATCCGTAAATAAATCCTTTAGCACTAACACTATCCATTTTGGCTTCACTGGCTATTTGCGGTAAGTAGGAATTATAAAATACAAAGCCCCCGCAATAACCGATACAAGCTAACGCATAAAATAACAAGGGCAGTTCCAATGATGGGACAGGACCCGGGTCGGGGCCTGCGCTAAGCGGTTTAAAAAAGAATAACCCGGCACATGATAATGCTCCCAGCCAAGTAAAAAATTGCAGGTACGCCCTTTTATTGCCTCGGTAATCAGCAATTGATGTCAATATCGGCAACATCAATACAACTGCCAGATAGGCAAGACCCAAAACAAATATATCGAGCACACCATTGGCAAAATGAAAGCCAAAAAAGGTTACCACATTATTTGTTTGTTTATTGGTTGTTATCCATATCCAATACGCCGGGAAAATTGTTGAGGTTATCACCATATTGTACGATTGGTTGGCCCAATCGAACATGCACCATGCCCAGATGGTTTTTTTATTGTCTTTTGCTATCATTATGGGTTAAAAATATACATAAAATTAATCGCAATTTAGCGGCAGATACTTATGCACAATACTTCATTACGCACCGTTAACGTAACCCGTTATGTAACGCCTTTACGCGAAGGCGGCTCGCTGCCCGCCATTGCCGAAGCTGACGATGGTTTTTTGTATGTGCTTAAATTCCGCGGCGCAGGCCAGGGTGCAAAAGCGTTGATAGCCGAACTTATTGGCTGCGAAATTGCCCGTGCGCTGGGTTTTAAAGTGCCCGAAGTGGTGTTTGCTAACCTTGATGAAGCCTTTGGCCGCACTGAGCCGGATGAGGAAATACAGGATCTATTAAAAGCCAGCGTTGGGCTTAACCTGGCGCTGCATTATTTATCGGGCGCTATAACCTTCGATCCCGCTGTAAACTTTGTTACCCCGCAGCAGGCCTCACGCATTGTTTGGCTGGATTGTTTGCTGACGAACGTAGACCGTACCGCCCGCAATACCAATATGCTGATATGGCACAAGGAGTTATGGCTGATTGACCATGGCGCGGCGTTGTATTTCCATCACTCCTGGCATAACTGGCAGGAACAGGCCATAAAGCCATTTTTACAGGTAAAAGATCATGTTTTACTGTTTAAAGCCACCGAGCTGCGGGAGGTTGATGCCGAGTTTAAGGTGATTTTGACCGAAGAGTGCATCCGCGATATAGTAAGCTTAGTGCCTGACGAGTGGCTGGGCGGCGATGGCGCATTTGAAACGCCGGAGATATACCGGGAAGCTTATGTACGGGTATTATTAGCCCGCATAGCAAATTCTGAAACTTTTATAAACGAAGCACAACATGCAAGACAAGCATCTGTTTGAGTACGCCGTAATACGCGTTGTGCCGAGGGTGGAGCGCGAAGAATTCCTGAACATAGGTATTGTGATGTATTGCGTTAAGCAAAAATTTCTGCAAATGAAATATGTGCTTGATGAAGAACGCCTGCACTCTTTCTCGCCTAAATTAGATATTGATGAGTTGAAAACACACCTCAGCTCATTTGAACGGATATGCACTGGCAACCGTGCCGGCGGTCCTATTGCCCAGTTGGACATCGCCTCACGTTTTCGCTGGCTTACCGCAACACGGAGTACAATTTTGCAAACTTCAAAGGTTCATCCCGGCTTGTGCGTTAGCTCGGCAGAGGAAACTTTGGATAGATTGTATGAGCAGTTGGTGATATCTTAAACTACTTCACCGCCGGCGCCATATATCCCTTTTCAATAAAATCCATAAAGGTTAACAGCGCGCCCCAGTGGTAAAAGCCGTCGGCGTTGGTTACATCATCGGCTTTGCCGGTAACCGAGTTGTAATTTTCATACACTCCCCCATCTGCGTCCCAGTTTTTTAATAATAACGCTTTTGATTTGCCGATTAAATCTGTCCGCGCGGTGCCCAGATTATAATTCCGCATACCCAAATACACCAGGAAGTTCATCGGCCCCCATATCCTGCCGCGCCAGTAATCGTTATCCTTAAATGCGCTGTCGTTACGCGCGATGGATGGCATTACATACTTGCCGTAAAATTCATCGGGATTGTAATAGTGGTCTTTTATCATTCTATCAGCCTGCTGTTGGGTACAAGCCTTTGCCAGCATCGGGTAAAAATTTGTGGGCGATAATCGGTAGTTCATTTGGCCGTTATCCAAACGTTTATTGAGGAAAATGCCTGTTTTTTCATCCCATAATGTATTCAGCTTTTTGGTGTAATACGCGGCCCTTTTATTAAGCTCCGCAGCCTCAGCCGTTTTGCCTAATATGGCCGACATCTCCGCCAGCGAATGGCAATCCATAATATACAGGCTCATCAAGCCCACATCCGCCAACTGCATAGTATTTGTTTTTGGGTCGAATGAAAGCCCGTCATACATCGGCGAATTATCCAGGCCCGATTCATACCTGGCCGCCTGTAAATCATGTTTATCAATGCTCTTTAAACTATCCGGCACATTTTGCGAACCCCAGCACAGGTAGCCATCAACATCCCGGTTTTTTGGCCACCAGCGGTTCCAGGTGAGCAGGTCGTTATAAACTTCGTTCAAAAACCATTTTTCATGATATTTTTTGTAGATATTCAAAATCACCGTGCTCCCAATCGGCGGCTGCGACCTGTCCCATGAGGTATTGGCATAAGCCGCCTCATAATTAGGTATAAACCCCGATGGTGTAATTGCCTTGGTTATCTCTATCGCGTTAGCATAAGCCAGGTCTTTATCATACATCGATAGCATGTAGCTGGCAAAGTAGGTATCCCAGTCAAACAACACAAAACCGCCCCAGCCATTGCTCCAATTCCGGCTCACTGGTGTAATAACGCGGTGGTTTGGCGCATCGTAAATAGTGTTCCAGGCCAGTATGGTTTGCATGGGCTTAAATGCTGCCGCCATATCGCCATAACTGTCAATGTATTTTTGCTGCTGCTTGCGGTGCGCGTTTATAATGGCCTTTATTTGGGTCAATGTGCGCGCCTTGCCGGTGTATATACCAATTTCGTGGTCGGTGGTAAAAGTTAAATGCGGCGCGGTGGTAACCGCGTAAGCATCACTTATCGCTTTTGCGGTTGTGCCTACAGAAACTGTAGTTTCCGGGAATTTGCCGATAAGTTTTCCACCATTTACCCCTATTATCCCTTCACGGTTCCAAAGCAAACCGGCCTCAACCACCAAATAATTACCCGAACCCTTTACTGGCGAAACCAGTATCAGCTCATCATTTCCATCGGTAGCTGTTTGTATGGATAGTTGCTGGTTTTTATAAGTCAACAGCAGGCTGGTATAGCTGCCATCGTTTGCCCTTAAGCCAAGCGTTACCTTTTCGGGCCTTTTTTGTATATCGGATGCTTTAAAAATATCCTTCAAATAATCGGGACTGCCGGGGTACGCGAGGCATAAATTAATGGCAAAACCTTCAGGCAATAATACCTGCGATGCCACGCTGTTGGTATACCAGGTGTTCCAGCCCGTAGCAAGTTTATGCTGAAGCGCTTTATATTCTGGTGTTATGATATCGCGGTGCACGTTCTGCCCGTAAACAAATGCCGGGGCAATTGTAGCAAATGCCAATAAAGATAAAAGTCGGTAAGATTTCATTTAAACAGGTTTTATTACGGTAATCTAAATTACGGCATTGCCTTTGATACTTAGTTATAAATTATTTAGAAATATAAAAACGATGAGTATACAAGGCAATATTGAAGCACAAACCAGGTTTGGTGATGCTATTAACCGCGGAAACTTTAAAGCGATGAAGGATTTGGTTGCAGCAAATGTAATTGAACATGACCCTGCACCCGGTCAGGCTGAAGGCCCGCAAGGTTATATCGATTTTTTCACCAAGCTACGTACCGCTTTTCCCGACTTGAAGGTTGAGGTAGAAAAGTTGGTAACGGATGAAGACAATGTTGCTTTTGCCTATACCCTAACAGGTACCCACGAGGGTGATTTTAACGGTATAGCCGCCACTCACAAAAAAATAAAAGCCCGTGGTTTGCAAATAAGTCAGTTTGAAAACGGTAAGATGGTTGCCCGCTGGGGAAGTTCGGACGAGTTGGGGATTTTAAAACAGTTAGGCGTTAAAGTAAAGGCCTGATGGAAAAGGGAAGCGGTTTAAACTGCTTCCCTTTTTTATTTATCTGTATTTCTATAAATAATTGAGCTTTACACCAAAGTAAAATTGAGCCGTACACCAAACCTCGCCCTTTTCTTTATACCGACCTTTGGATTATAAAATTCAAAGAAAATGGAACCTACAAAAAAAGTAATACTAATAACCGGCGCATCCTCAGGCATGGGCAAGGATTTTGCCCGCGAACTGTTAAAAGACGGCCACATAGTTTATGGCGCCGCCCGTCGTGTTGATAAAATGGATGATATTAAAGCCCTGGGTGTAAAAGTTTTGGAAATGGATGTAACCGATGATGCCTCCATGGTTAAGGGCTTAAACAGCCTTATTAAAACCGAGGGGCGTATTGATGTGCTGATAAACAATGCGGGCTTTGGTTCGTACGGTGCGGTAGAAGATGTTTCCATAAGTGATGCCCGCTACCAACTGGAAGTTAACGTATTTGGCGCGGCAAGGTTAATGCAGTTAGCCGTTCCGCATATGCGCGAAAAGAAGTATGGCCGTATCATCAACATATCATCCATAGGCGGTAAAATAGCTTTGCCATTGGGCGGCTGGTACCATGCCAGTAAGTTTGCTTTAGAGGCACTAAGCGATACGCTACGTAACGAAGTAAAACCTTTCGGCATTGATGTAGTGGTAATTGAACCCGGCGGCGTAAAAAGCGAATGGGGAACAATAGCTATGGATAGCCTTATCAAGACCTCGGGCAATGGTGTGTACGGTACTATATCTAAAAAACTGGCTGGTTCGCTTACCGAAATGGAGAGCAAACTCCCCGAGCCCGAAGTAATTACCAACCTGGTACGCAAAGCTATCAACGCTAAAACACCAAAAACACGGTACAGCGGTGGTTATATGGCTGGTATAATATTGTTTATGCGCAAATTATTGACCGATCGTATGCTGGATGGTGTATTAATGAGCCAGCTGAGATAGTTATTGATTATATTAGCCATAATTAAATGGAAGATAAAACCCACGTAAAAATTAATAACCTGCTCTATTCCTGCGTCGATCAAAAACAGCGTGGGAATGAGCAGTTTGTGCATGAACATGCCCTGGGCTACATTATTGCCGGCGAAACACATGTGCTTACCAATAATGGCGTGCATGTAATTGGGGAAGGTACCATAGGGTTAATCCGCCGTAACCAATTGCTTAAAACCATAAAGGTGCCACCCGCTAATGGTGAATATAAATCGATAAACATATACCTCACCCAGGATTATTTGCGCCGCTACAGTATAGAACACCAAATTGAACCTATAGAAAAGCATAACGGGGAGCTTAATCGCCACCTCACCGCCGACCCGTTTTTGAAAGGTTATTTTGATTCGCTGATGCCGTATTTTACCCACAAACAGCAAATGAGCCCTGCACTGTCCGATTTAAAAACAAACGAAGCGATTGAACTATTGCTGCGGTCGGACCCAAGTTTAAAGGATTTCCTTTTCGATTTTAGCGAGCCTTACAAAATAGACCTCGAAGCGTATATGAACCAGCATTATATGTACAATGTATCGTCATCGCACTTTGCTAAACTAACCGGGCGTAGCCTTGCCAGCTTTAAGCGCGATTTTGAACGGATATTTAAACTGCCCCCCGGCCAATGGCTGCAGCAAAAACGCCTCTCTGAAGCTTATTATTTAATTAAGCAATTAGGCCGTAAACCATCCGAAGTTTATTTGGATGTAGGTTTCGAAAACCTGTCTCACTTTTCATTCGCCTTTAAAAATACGTACGGCATAGCGCCATCAATGGTGTAATATCTCATAACATACTGCATGCTATTAACTTCCGAAGTTTCTAAAACTTCGGAAGTTTGTTAATGTCAAACATCCACTTGTCATTCTGAGCATAGCGAAGAATCTGCAAATTGGTGCACCAAGCGACAGATTCTTCGCTGCGCTCAGAATGACAGCATGTTGTTTTGAGGCTGCACGCTATTAACTTCGTAAGTTTGTTAGCCAACCACCATCACAAAACATAACATTTGCTTTATTCATCATAACTGCATATTTTAGGGCAAGATGATGTTGATATTCAATTAATTAAAAGGATATTTTCATTGTTAAATAATTTACCCCCTTAATTAATTTTATGTCGGTACCGCATCCCCCAAAAAACTTGGTTTATGGACTACCACCTCCTTAGTGGTAGGCAACATGATAGGCGCCGGCGTTTTTTTAATGCCCGCTACCATGGCATCATTTGGCAGTATTGGTTTATTGGGCTGGGTATTTTCGGCTATCGGCTCTTACTTTATAGCAAGAGTATTTGCTAACCTCAGTAAACTACTGCCGCATGCTACCGGCGGCCCCTATGCCTTTACACATGCCGGCCTGGGCGATTTTGCCGGCTTCCTGATAGCCTGGGGATATTTTATATCCAACGCTTGCGGCCTGGCGGCTATTGTTATTTCATTCACCAGTGCTTTAAGCACGTTTTTTCCAATACTGGCTACCAGCGTTTTCGCCGAAGTGTGTACCGGTTTAGGTGCCGTTTGGCTGCTTACTTATATTAATACACTCGGTGTAATTGTGGGTGGAAAAATGCAACTGCTTACTACCATCCTAAAATTAGTGCCATTATTTTTGGTAGCCTTTGGCGGATTATTTTTTATAAAAGCCCAATACTTTTTGCCGTTTAACAGCAGCGGCGGTTCGGTAATTAGTGCAATAGGCGTAACCGGGGCCATGACCATGTTTTCGTACATGGGGATGGAATGTGCAACTATACCCGCAGGCAACGTTGAAAAACCTGAAAAAACCATACCTAAGGCAACCATACTGGGTTTAATAATAGCAGCTGTTGTTTACATTTTAGGCAGCGCGAGCGTTATGGGTATTATCCCCGCGAAAGTGTTGGAACACTCCCTTACGCCCTATTCCGATGCGGCGGTAATTATATACGGCGGCTATGCCGGTAAACTGGTTAGTGGTGGTATAGCCATTGCCGCGTTTGGCGCCATTAACGGCTGGACATTAATACAAGGCCAAATCCCTTTTGCAGTAGCTAAGGACAAGCTTTTCCCGGCTATTTTTGGCAGGTTGAATAAAAAAGGCGTACCCTATGTGGGTATTTTGCTGAATGGTGTTTTAATATCGCTATTAATGGGCATGAATTATACCAAAGGCCTGGTCGATCAGTTTAGGGCTTTGTTGCTTATAGCCGTATTAACCTGCCTTATCCCTTACCTGTTTTCTATAGCGGCCTACCCTATTATCCGTGCCCGTAAAAAAATATCAACCGGATGGACAGCAGCCATAGTATTGGCCATACTGGCTTTTAGTTACACCATGTGGATGATAGTAAGCTCCGGCGAAAATGCCGTTTTTTTAGGCTTTATTATGCTGATGTTGGGCATACCGTTTTATATATGGCTGGCTTATAAGAAGGAAAAGGAAGCGGAATGAGCATTTATATGATTTTAAGTAGATTTGTGAAAAACAATTAATCTAAACAATATTGCATAAATTATTATGGGAATATTTGACATTTTTAAAAAATCGACAAAACCTTATAAGGATTCATCTACAAACTTGGTGTATGAATTATTATTTTGTGATAACCTAGATCTTTACAAAAACAATAGTCAGCAACCCGATAATTATCCTTGGGATATTTTGTTTTCCGCTGATACTGCTGGTCTTGAAAAAATTATTGCAGATCCTGAGGTTGAATCGAGAATAAAGATATTGGCCTATAACAAGTTGTTGTTTAATGGGCAAAAAGCTGATAAAAAAGAATTGCTTGGTGTAATTGTAGAAATTGGGCTTGATAATGGCCTTGATGTTTTAGCTTCATTTAAAGATGGAACGGCACGTTATATCAATCAAACAGGGAAAATGATCATTTGGGAAACATCTGATGATATTTCAAATGATTTAACCAATAAACTATTTGACGATAGCTATAAAGTTGTTGTTAAAATCGGACCGTGGGATAAACCAAGGCGACCAAGCCCTGAAAAAGCCATAGTCCGGATAACTTTTCTTGTTTCTGACGGATTATATTTTGGCGAAGGCCCAATAGATGTTTTATTTAGCGATCCAATGGCAGGTCCTGCATTATCATCAGCTACCGACCTGATGAAATATTTAACGGAAAAAGCAACTTGATAGCAAGGTTCTACCTGTAAACATCAATGGGAAACTATTTTATCAGATTATGGAAGAACAAATTCGCGCAGCCCTAAACGCCCACTGGCAAGCATCAGCATCCGGCGATATAAACATTGAACATGATATTTATGCCGATGATGCCATCTGCGATTATCCACAATCGGGCGAGCGGATATTCGGGCGAAGCAATTTACAAGCCTTGCGAAGCCATCATCCCGGTAAGCCATCAGGCTTTAATGTAAGGCGGATTGTCGGGAACAGTAATCTCTGGATAACGGAATATACCATCAACTACCAGGGGCAGCAAGCATATACGGTAAGTATTATGGAGTTCAGTAACGGTAAAGTAGTACACGAAACACAGTATTTTGCCGACCCATTTGAGGCGCCGACCTGGCGAAGCCAATGGGTTCAGCAAATTGGGTGAAGTGATACGGAGTTTATAGTTGTGTTTAATACCTTTTTAGATCAATCTTATAAACCAAGTTCATCTATCTTTACCTGTATCCCCTGTTTCTCGGTTTGTGTTTTAGCTAAGGCTTTGGCATTTTCGTAATTGCTTTTGGCTTTCGCGCTGTCAATGGTTTTATATAGCTCGCCTAATAACAGGTAATAAAAATGGTTATGCTCCAGTTTCAATTTCTCAGCCTCAATTAAAGCCGCATGCCGGCCATTGGCCTTGTACAAGGCATAAGTGCGATTAAGCGCCACCATGGGCGAGTAGTTAACCAGCAAAAGTTGATTATACAACTGCAAAATATTTTCCCACTTTTCGTGTGTATCTTCTTTCATGCTATGCCAGTAAGCAATCCTGGCTTCCAGGTGGTAGGAAGTAATTTCGTTACCCTTTGCAGAAAGATTTAAGAAATGGATGCCCTGGTTAATTAATGCCTGGTCCCATAGCGCCACATCCTGTTGTTCGTAAAGTATTGGCGCAGCCTGCCCGGTCTGCCGGGCGTTAAACCGCGAAGCGTGGAAACACATGAGGGCTACCAGGGCATTGGTTTTAGGTAGGTTGGTTTTGTCGTATTCAGTCAGCATTAATCCTAAGCGCAGGGCTTCAATACATAAATCCTTACGCAGTATCTCATTTTGAGTTTTGGAATAATAACCTTCGCTAAAAAGGAGGTAAATAATTTGCAGCACATTATCCAGTCGCCGGGGAATTTCCCTTTCGGGCGGAAGTTCTAATTCTATCTTTTCATTCCGCAGTTTTTCCTTAGCGCGGAATAAGCGTTTGTTAATGGTTTCCTTATTAGATAAAAAAGCTTCGGCAATTTCGTCTATACCAAAACCGCATAGGATACGGAGGGCCAGTCCTATCTGCGCCTCGCTGGCAATAGCCGGTGTACAAATAGCAAAAAGCATTTGTAATTGGCTATCCTTAATATTTTGTTGCGAGAAATTTAGTTCGGCCATTTCTTCGTATTCCTCTTGCTGCAGGCTTAGCCGGGGCAATACCTTTTCGGAGTAAATTTTATCGCGCCTGAAATGTTGCAGCGTTTTTTGTTTAGCCACCGTATACAGCCACGCCGCCGGGTTAAGCGGGATGCCTTTATCCTCCCATGTTTCGGTAGCCAATAAAAACGTTTCGGTTACAATGTCCTCGGCAATTTCAATGTGCTGCAAGCCATATAGCTTACTAATCACGGCTACCATTTTAGTAAACTCCTGTTTAAATAAATGTTTTAATGCTGCCTCGTGCTGGTCCATTTTGTAAATTATCCCCGGCCAATAAGCCGGCCAGGGGTTATAAGAAGAAGTTTTTACATAAATGCCGCCCTTATTTCCACGCTGCCGTCTTCATCAAGGCCGGGGCAGCCGTGGGCCAGGGTAATAGCATCATCAATGGTATCGGCTTTAACTACTATAAAGCCGCCCAGTATTTCCCTTATCTCTACAAAAGGGCCATCGGTAACTACACCGCCTGCTTTTAATACACTGCCTTGCGGAGCTAAGTGGATGCCCTGATTAGCTAATTTTCCCTGTGCAGCAATGCTGCCTACCCAATCTATCCATTTTTTTTGGATTTCTTTCTGCATTTCCGGGCTATGGTTTGAAACCGGCTGCCGGAATAAAAAAACGAACTCATTTGCGTTATTCATGATCTTGTTTTTAATTGATGTGTGAATTTAAATTAATCCTGTTAAATAAAACTTTTTTACTACTTAAATTGTCCCGGCTGATAACTGCCTCCCGGGGTTTGGAAAGCAATATTAATGCGGTTATAGCTGTTAATGGTTATAATACCCAGGGTTAGGTCTATCAGTTCCTGTTCTGTAAACTCGGCAGCAGCGGCGGCATATACCTCATCAGATACGTGGGTTTTGGTAACTCCTTCGGCAAAAGCAAGGGCAGCGCGTTCGCGGGCGGTATATACTGTTCCCTCGCGCCAGGCATCAAGCATGTATAAGCGCTGCTCGGTTTCGCCCGCTACTCGTAAATCCTTTGAGTGCATATCCAAACAATAAGCACAGCCGTTAATTTGAGATACGCGGAAGTAAAGCAGGTGCAGTAACTTTTGTTCGACCGGTGATTTTGCCAGGTAAGCGCCTAAGCCATACATTGCTTTTATTGCATCGGCCCCTTTTGCAAAAAAATTGATTCTTGGTTCCATTTGTTGATTTTTTAAATGTTATTTTTTGTTTTATACCTCAATAATGATTGAGGTAGCACGAATTGGACACTGTAGGAAAAATATTTTTGAAAAAAAATTTATGGTAACAGGATATAGAAATTATCCGTTAGGCATTTAAACAAAAAAACCCAGCCAAATTGACCGGGTTTATTTTAGTGCGGAA
>Ga0302300_1001512_pt1 | contig 13146 bp, 2 predicted proteins | sample III_Palsa_E1_1_FD_198756 | JGI IMG/M metagenome (GOLD analysis project Ga0302300, IMG submission 198756) | Peat permafrost microbial communities from Stordalen Mire near Abisko, Sweden - III_Palsa_E1_1 | ecosystem: Environmental > Terrestrial > Soil > Palsa > Peat permafrost | place: Sweden... | reverse complement strand
CACTATTAACACTTATGCATATATAACATATTGGTTATGTTTTTGTAATCTTGGAGATTACAAGTTAAAAAATTTAATATAACTCTACTCGTGTAACTCAACATACTTTGTATTATTAGATACCTCATCCCGTCTTCTCCCATCTCTTGTTTCTACTGTACTTTCTATTGGTACAATTAATATTTTAAATGACTAACAATAACATGTTTCTGTTGCATTGAAGTAGTTCTTGCCAAGTAACAGTAATGCATACTCACTACAATGTTAATACTTGTATGTATGAATATACAGTTGTTGTAACATTATTGTAACTCACAACTACAACTTACATAATTTACATTTGTAAGTATGTTGGTTTAATATATTTACTATTATAACTTAACATTGTTTCTATTGTATGTTGTAATGGTTAACTTATGTTAACATGTTTATGTTAAATATATATATATATATATATCTCTGTACATATTTTGTTATATATTTTAAAACAAAACATGTACAGTAACAAAACCAAACATGGTTAAAGTTACAAAAGGTAACAGGAAACAAAAGATGGTGATAATGTTAAATATAACACATATGTTTAATGTAGTTTGTGTCCATCTTTAATTTAACGATACACTACAATTTAACTTACTGTTTTGTGTGTTGATAACAAGATAAGATGTACCTAAACATAATAATATTGGTAATGTATTATATGTAATGTTAAACAACATAGTAAATACTTGGTAACATAACATATTATGTAATATGTCACGACTATTATTACATTAGTAACAGTGCAAAATTGTGTTAAAACAAATCACGTTTGTTTTTATGTTGTCCAATGGATTTGTCTCTGGTCATGAATTATTGTGACTCACAATGTTGTCTAACTGTGTTACCCCCCCCCAACCCACACATCCACTCACACACATTATATTTATATACTATACAACACATGTTAACTATTGCGACATACATAAAACAAAAGAAATTGGTTACAATCAAAGTACTAAATTGTTCTTAACAATGTTGGTTATTGGAATTAACATATACAACATTAAACTATAAAATTTAAATAAACGATAACAATACAATGACTAGTTTAAACAAGTGTTGTGTATACATAACATTACTTTTTAATTACCTGTCACCATAATATACCATGTTAATTATCCTATAGACTTATTATTACATAATACACTCCAAACAGTATACATATTACATACTTGGTTATGTGTTAGACAGTTAATAATATAAAAATATAATATTACTAATACAATATACACATATATACAAATATTTACTTGGTAAGTATTTCTTTGTGTTAATACAACACTTACTTTAACTAATATAACACAGTAGTTGTCTTACGATATAACAATGTAGTAACATTAAGTTAATAAACCTACTTATCATAACATAATAGACTAGAGATGGACAAAAATGGTTTAAACAAAGTACTATCCAGTATAGTTCGTTATAAACAACGGTAACCACTAGTTGTAATAATGTTTATATCGCAATTACCATATCTTGTAATCCTTGGGAATACAAGTTAAACTACTCTTCACTTAATATTATTAAGTACATTCATACCACTTGGTATTACAATGCATAACTCAACATTATAACATAGACACATATAACTTTAATTTTTTACAATTTAACATGTTTGTAGTTTACGTTGTGTATGAGATTATGTTCTGACTCTACATAATCTCATACACAACCAAAATTTTAGATGACTAATATACTCCAAATAGATTACTATGAATAGTGTTTACATGTTAAAACATTTAGCAACAGATAACATTGTATTAGCAAATATTTTCACTGTAAGGATATTATTAATATTTATATTTACACACACATAACTAGTACTTCATTAATTTATTTCCTTACACGTTTAGATATAAACAACCATTAGTTACTCTATTACAGATATTTTTCTACTTGAATGATGTTAATAACATGTTGTTATATACAACTATATATGTAAACAATACCACATACAAAGTATATGTTGGTTTAAAAAACCATCAAAACATGTTTTGGCGCAGCCATTGCTCTCATGATTGAGCTGTCAGTATACCTTCGGTTTGCCAGAGGCTAGCTTCGCTTTGACGAAGTCATTTCTCTTTGAGTATAGCTTTGCTTTGCCAGAGGCTAGCTTCGCTTTGCATATACAAGGTGTAGTATATACATATAATTGAAGGCTACTCGCTACCGTGTATAATAGATTACCTTATTTTTATAAAATAACAATTATGTTATATATACCCCATGATGTATGTTTACTTAACATTTTAAAGTTATCATGTCACACACAGTGTAGGTTGGCTTTCAAAGACATGCATATACTACATCTGGTATATACAAAACATGTTTTTGTATGTGTTTTCATGTGTAACATACAAATTATGTTTAAACATATTAAACATTTTAAAAATGTATAACAAAGTTATACTCATCAAGGTAAAACAACAATAATATGTTGTCATTGACATAGTAAAAAGTAAGAAGTAAAATATAAAAAGTAAGAGAAGAGAGAGAGGAGATTACATAAAATAAGTATACATGAATCTTTTCTCCTATAATAATATATGTCTCTCTTTCTTTATTATTAGTATAAAACACTACTACTTTACGTTGTTATTTTCAGTGAGATACTATTTGTTGGAGGTACAATAGAAACAAAAAGATAGAGAAGGAGAGATACAAAATACTAACAAGGATAGTATTTACTTTGGTATTACTTGTATAACACAATATTAACATAACAACAAGAGATAGTTGTAATAAATAAAATATTGGAGGTACTGGTAACTGTAATTACAAACCAAACAAAAGTTGTACATGTTTAAGTGTATTACAAAACATTGGTGATGATACATATGTTATATAACATATGTATCATCACCACAAACATAACACGTTTATATATGTTGTATGAAGTATGGATACATAACAGTGTTAAAAAGAGGTATGTTAAGGTCAATCCCGAAATACAAGTTGTAATTGGGATATATATATATATATATATATATATATATATATAAATTAACATAACAAACAAAGTTAACAAGAATATATATTGTATACAATATATAGATTATATTACAACATATAGTGGAGTAGAATATATTATAATATGTTGCAATAGATAAAATGGTTGACAAAGATAGAATAAGATAAGAACAAAGAAGAGTAATGGTTGTAATAATTCACCATGTGGTGTTTACAATAATCATTATAGTTGTGGTAGCAAAAACAAGTGTATAACAAAGGTAGAAATAGTTAATTACTACATCTAAAATATTTAGTATTATACATTAACAAACATAACTCATGTCAACACTAAAGATATATTAGACATAACTACTCTTCTTCTCTCTTCCCTTGTTGAAAATATGTTCGACTTGTTAAACAACAAGATATTAGAATACAAACTATATTGTGTGTTAGATAATCATGTGAATGTAATAGGTTACTAATTCTAATTATTTAATACATATTAATATGGTTTTTCATCACATAGTAAACTTTATGACCCAAATAAATAACAATATATAGTATATTGTTAACTATAACACTACTTATAGTATATAAACTACAATCCAACATTTGTTGTTTGACACAACAAATATACATTATGTTAAACATACAAAGAACAACGGGATGAAAACAATAACGAGACAGTCTTGCTTTTCTGATCATACACATATGTAAACAAGTACTATGTTACTAATATTATGACCACGTTAAGTGGTACATAAGCAATTGCATTAAATTATCTATTTTACATAACTAATTATAACAATTGGTCGTATATATTTATATTTAACATTGTCTATAATTCCAAGATACATAAACATCTATCTACTAGTGTAGATGTTATTACCATGTATTAAACTTGTTATGTTTTTGGTTTTGTATTTTACAATACTGTATGTATTATAATTACAGAGTGTAAACAAGATAGACAAGATGTTTTGGTAAACAAAAATTTTTTACACATTACAATTTCATACCATATTTTTAATATGTTGATGAGGTATTAATATTTAGTGTTGTTACAGCAACTCGTAATTTTGTATAACGACTACATGATACAACATCGCACACAACACAATACTTGTTTTGACATAATGTTAATCACCGACAAACAGTAATGTATTACACAATACCAATTATGTAAAAATTATACATGTACAACATAGTATTGTACTCAAACTACTTAGAAATATATGTTATAGTAATCAATACCAAATACTGGTAATCTCGTTATTGTGTTAGAAGTCACAACACAAAGTTGTAACATACAACTGTTAAAAATATGTAGATATTAAATATCTACAATATGTATATATTTTACATGTTACAACTTTTGGAGCAACATGTAATATGTAACATGTTGTAACAAAATTATGTTGAGATGTAACAAACAAGGAGGGTTAAAATTTTGCATATATTTTAATACCTAATAGATGTTATTATCTACTAGTGTAGTATTAACAATAACCTATTTTGTTACATCTTGTAACAAAAATTTAACTTACTACAATTTACATTAATAACGTAATATACATAACTAGTGTAACTACTACGATTTTAAATACAACCACTTTATTGTTATTATCATGGTTATTATTAACATATGTATTTATAAGAATATTGTTTGTAATAAATGTAAATAACATTATCTTCAACATGTTATTTACATCTATTTGCCAATGGATGTTAATACCATAAGCAATAGATAATTTCATTGTATACCATACATATAATATTATTACTATAATTACATATATGTTATTATAACACGATTATACTAACCACGATATAACATACTTTGCACTATCCACTTGATTTATAGTTAGTTATATTTTAAACATGTAATCTTACTTCCACGTAACACACACACTCATACAACTAATTATCTTTTGATACTACTTTTACTGTCAACATAATTTCTACCCCAACTGACACAACATAAAGAATATAATACAGCTGCCATTACAATATGTAATAACATTAGGTTAGTAGATTTGTTTACCATAGCATGTAAAATACGAGAAGGTAAACAAAGAAATATACTAAACTACTGCTTCAACACAGTCTGTTATGGATGACATTAATAATACTAGTAATTAGATTAACTACTAGTAGTAATGTTTATAACATAATACAAGTATGTTGTATCTTTTGTAGTTCCTGGAAATTACAAGCTGGATTATCTCTCACTTAATATACGGTGTATTACCCCATTCCAAAATTTGTATGAGTTGCATACATTATTGTCATCATGTATTAATAATCTTTATAACTCACTACTCCGCATGTTACTATCTTTTTCTATACTAATGTTACTATTTTTTCATACAGTTAAAGTTTTGGGTGACTAACGTATACACTTGGAATATGTTAATACTGTTGTTACAAGTATTTTCTACATTAAAGTATTTTGTATCAAACAATAACATCATTGCATAATATAACATTGGTATAAATTTTGTTGTAAACATAATCTTGTTATGACCCATGAACATGTGTTTGTACATTTAGTTACTTGTTACCTAACATGTTTGTTGTTGTTAATATACAAACATATACTTGCATATTTAAATGGTAAACATGTCATATCAAAACTACACACATATTTGTTATATGAGATATACTTAAAAGAGTATACAAAAACACATGTTTGCATGTGTTTAGTACAAGGATAACCCCATCCAGAGATTACTTGTTACAAGTTGTAACAATATATTGTTAAAGGTAACAATGGTAAATGGGGATGTAAAAGTATACATAATAACAGTGTTACTTTACACAACAAAGTAGTGTGTGACATATTGTAACATGTTTATGTCCAGGGGGGGTATACAAACACTACATCTGGTATATGCAAACGTATATTTTTTTTGCATATCTGTTAGATATTTTGTACATTCTATTTACGTTAACCATTTAAAGTAACATATTTAAACACACATAACAGTATTGTATGTACAATAATAACCATCTAATATAGTTACAGTAATAAAAAACACAAAGACAAAGAATATTGGATACAAGTTATTACAAATATTACTTGTATCCCTTGTTGTTCTCAACTCACTCTTATCCTGTTATATTATCTATTCCTTAACACTAAACATTATCATGATGTGTTGTTTTCAACCAATCGATGATTGTAATTTGGAATGAAGAGAAGTTAAAAAGTTGTAAAATACAAAATACTAACGAGAATAGTATTTATTGTATTAATATTACATTAATCTACCAACAAAAACATGTTGATGTAACAAATAACATATTTAATGTAGTGATAACAGTTATTATAAATTAGATAAAGTTACACTTATGTATAATTGTGTGTTAAATAACACCAAATATACGACAGATAACATCATGTTTAAATACAACTCATACCATGTACCACTCAAAGGTGTATGTTTAATACATCAAATGTGGTTACATAAAGTAAATTAACATACACACTTATATGTCATTACATAGATTTTACGATCTAGTATAGAACAACAATATTTTAACATTTATAGTATTACCAATAATATGTAACCAAAATACAATACTTATTGTTTACTATACAACGCATGGATATTTTAAAAGGTAAAAAGAAAAGAAAGAGATACAAAACAAGAAATAGACAGGAATCTAACATGTTGTATAACATACAAATGTTATGTTATTTTATTTTATATTATATTATGTTATGTTGTTATACAATATAATTGTATAACAACATCAAACACATATGCATGATTACATTGAACTATGTGTTTACATAATTTAGCTATCATGTAACAGTTACATGATAATACAGGATATTCTATTGTGCAATAACTTTATTTGTTACTACAACATATGTTTGTTAGTGAATTTATTTCCAATATACACTTTACAATGTTTTACATATTACATCTCCAATGAATATAGTATTATGTTGTACAGTTATAACATATTAGTAAACTAAAATTTTTACATGTTATGGTTGATACCCTATTTTTCAATACATTGTTAATGTTAAGTATTTGTTGTTGTTGTGATAACCTTTAATTTTACATAATTGGTGTTACAACACATGATGCTAAACACTAATAGGAAAGGTTACTCTAAAAATGGGGATTACCAACTATGTTATATTATGTAATAGTTAAACTACTTAAAATTACAGATTGTTACAACAATAACAAACACTTAACATTAACAATGTATTGAAAAATAGGGTATCAGCCATAACATGTAAAAATTTTAAAATACACCAAAACATATTGTTATGTGGTTAACACAGTATATTAGTTATGATAGATATACTATAAATGTAAGTGTTAAACATTTACAAAAAGATTAGTAACACATAAACAACAATGTATTAATGTAACACTACAACACTAACAAATAAAGTTATTTCGAAACTAACGAGTTACATACAAGTTAAAAATCTATACAGTACTACTTGACCTATGTAAATTAGTAAAAATACAACAACATTCCAAATGTTGTTAAAGTATGTAATTACACAATAATATGTTTAAACTAGACATACCTTTAATGTTCATAGTATCAAAACAATGTTAATCTCCTTGATCTTGTTACTTTTTGTATCTATGCAATCTAGAAATAATACATGTAACAGTTCAAACATATATTTGTTGTATTGGTAGTATAAAATTATCATTATAACTAGTAGTAAAGATAATATTAACTATTGTAGTCTTCTCACTACATAAGATTTTGTTTCCGGTTAACTGGAAATGCTTAAATGTTACTTACAACACCCAACAAAATTTAGGTATTTAATTATGTTAACTACTCCAGGAATAGTTTAATATGTTAACTGGTTGAGATAATGTGTTTTAGTCCTACAACCACTTGTCAATAGATTATATTGTAATTACTATTACAACCATTTAATCCATACATCGTACATTGTTTAGTTACGATAACCACATTACTCCTATCATACAACATGCATTAAGTATACATAAATTTTGGTAATTAACTATTCTTTGAACATAACGACAGTTAAATACTTCAGGTAGTTAAACACAACAGGTGTAAACACATTACATTAACACTTTGTTAATAACTTTTGTTAACAACAATGTAAATACAATCTAGTATTTTAAAGTTAAAATAACAACTACTACTTTGACTATATAATTTATGTTACTAAAACTTACTCATTGTGATGATGGTATTAAACAAAACATTAAAATTGTGTGTTGTATGCAAAACATTAAGACTAACCAATATCTTTACACACTTTACTACAAACAATGACTAGATAGATTATAGTTAATATTTATACATATATCACATAACATTCTTGTTTTTGTAATCTTTGAGATTGCAATCTAAACCACTTAACATACTGCTATTATAATAACTTAACATTTTTTGTACCATTGTTTGTGTATTGTATTTTATTTACTCTCATAACTCCTCTCCTTCATCAATACGATCACTATTATCATGGCTGTAAAGATTAGATTGTATTATCTAAACATAAATACTGCTAGGAGGTTATTTAATATACCACCATGATATTACAACTTCAAGATATTGAGTGATACTGTGATTACACAAGTAGTATGCTATAACACTATTGTTTTACGATAAAACAAAATCTTTACTATTTTTATGTTCCAACCAATTTTTACGAGTATATACTACGTTAAATATACACAATAAGTATTTTTATATAACTTTGAATATACAAAATATGTTAAATACATTTAATCCTGAAATGACATATAGTGGTTACAACACAACTATAACACTCAAGAAAGATAGGTGGTACTTTAACATCTATATATATTAATACATTCTACATTTACTACTTGTATACTAATGCTAGATATTTTGTTACAAAATGTAACAAAAACTTAATCTGTCTCTGGTTATACCAATAACAAAATACATGTTACTATCCCAACAATGGTTATTATATTAATATTGTTATTGTTAGTGTACACACATATTTACATCTTGTATACAAAATACAATTGTATGTAAAGAAAGTAATGGTTTTACATGGTGTACAACATATTAAATACCAGGTGTAAATAACAACCACCCCGGTCACGAAAATATTTCAACCAACATGTGTTTGTGCGAAATTTCTTAAATTTAACGATGTTTATAAATATGTAGTTGTCGTGTAATTCTTGTTTTTACACCAATGACATATTTATAAGTATTTTTGAGTTTAAGAAATTTCGCAAAAATATGTTGAACATGTTTTTTTGTTAAAGCAACAACTCTATAATTAGTAATACATTTGTTACCTGTGGTAATACAACATTATATTGTAATTTGTAGTAAAGAATATATATACACACAAGTATAAGATTGGAAACACAACAATAGATAACATATTAAGATACACTAGTAATGTATATTATATATCAACAAGTACAATTTTACTTTGAAGTAAAATAACAAAGTATACGTTTGTTATGTTTTTAACCCTATGTTGTTATTTACTGGTCTACACAACAACTATACTTGCTACAATTACAAGGTATAACCTTATTTTCTTTAGGTTAGAACAGAAGAAGGTTAAAATATAAGGGTGTTGGCAATGTACAATACATTTTTATATTTACAACTAAATTACATATAATGTATAATGTTACATATTTTTGTTCTACACATTCTAGTTGTAAACTAAACTACATATAATATGTAGTTCAACATCTATAATACAAACCAGTTGTTTTTACATGTTTCATACTAACAACTCATACATACCAACTTATTTTTTACAATGTCTCTCCATCAGAAATTGTTTGAATGTGTAAACATACACTAAACTACTGTCACTGTCTAGATTACGTTTTTAATACCAAACATATTACAGTATAACTAAACATATGTCTTTACAGGATATCATAGATGGAGTTACACCTAATAACTACTTGTTTTATTAACACAAAACTTGTTTGGTTGATACAACACAAAAGTTATCTTATTATATGGTAGTGTAATACTGTTAGGTTAATAAATTTACCTGTTCACTGTAATATTGTACATGAGGAAAGATAAATAAAGAGAGGAAGGTAAAGAGAGATAGTAAAATGTAACAAGTTGTATACTTTACATAGTTTGCAATAAACGATAACAATAGTAACTATTGGTTACCATTATTAACAATGTGTATAACACAATTACAACATTTTGTAATCCTAAGGATTACAAACTAAACTACTAACTACTAACCATTTAACACGTACGTGTATGCATACCGTTTAATGTATTAACATAATATTTGTTGTTACAATATACTATAACATATTAAACTTGTATAACTTAACATACATGTAGTTTGTACTGTGTTATATTTTTACATATACTTTCAAGTATCGAACTTATCGAGCACATTAAATTTTAAACATAACATATGTTTAAACACAAATATATAACAAGATTATATTCACCACAAATAAAGTAATACTAAACAAGAAACAAACAAGAGATAGATAAACTATTGGATAGAAGAGTATAGATACAATCTTCTTATCTTTATCCTATGGTACATTTTCTCCTTTCAACATAAAATATTATTGTGGTGTAATGTCGTTACCAGTAAACATTGTTTGTTGTGAGATAAGATGACATTAAATACTGGTAAGACTAATATTTACTTTGTATATGTTCATATAACATAATATTGGTTTGACTTGACAGTAAAACCAAAATAGTTATAACAAATATACGTTAGAGGTAACATTTGTAATGTGGTTGCAAATTAAACATAACAGGTAGAATTAACAAAGAGTATATTGTATACAGTTTATGTTATGATATGTATCAGATTGGGATGTTGATGGTTGTAACAAACATAAAGTAAAAGAGAAAGAGACTAGGAATAAGATTAGTAACAGTAATTAAATAGTATTATCACTTACAATGGTTATTGTAGTCACGACAGTATAGTAGTATACATACACATAAGTGTTTTAGTGGTGGTAATTGTATACATTTGTTATTTTTTAGTGATGTTGGTATTATATGTTAATATATACAACTCACACCAAATCAAAGTATACTTAACAGATAAACAATCCTGTCAGAAAATGGAATGTTGAGTATACAACCCACATTTGTATAATTTAAAAATGTAGACATGACAAGTTAACTTGTCATAAGATATACACAGTGGACATATTTGTGTTAAGCTGTAATAAACATTACAGCTTAACAATACAAAACAATACACTGTGTATTGTTACTTACAATATTATTGCTACTGTCTACTATAAATTAACATCTACTTGATGAAACATATATGTTGTTGTCAAAAAAATAAGACAACAAAATAAAGTAAAGTAGTCTACTTGTTTAATAACATATATGTGTGAAATGCAATAATTGTACCAACTTGTGTATACTTAGATAATTAATTATTACACAATAGTTATATGTTTACATATAACATTACACATTACAACTCGAAGTTGTAAATAGACTAGTCATGATAGTTTGGTAGACATAATTTTTACATGTTATACACCTCCATATCATGTTTTTAACATATCGGTGACACACCAATATTTAGTATTGCTGTGTCAACCTGTAATTTTAACTAATCCTGGTACTACATGATATAACTTATATACAACACTTCTATTTTTACGTAATTTGTGTTACATCACATGTTGGTACGGGCTATCAGATAGAATTACCTCAAAAATAGAAGTGTTGTATATAAGTTATATCATGTAGTATCAAAATTAGTTAAAATTACAGGTTGACATAACAATACTAAATATTGGTATCTCATCAATATGTTAAAAACATGGTATGGAGGTGTATAACATGTAAAAAATTTTAAAACATGTCAAGAATGACAGGACATAAAAATAGTAACTGATAGTACATTATCTGTGTAAACTAAGTTTACACACATTTTAAATAAACGATACTTATGTTAAAATCCAAGATGTGTATATGTATTTGGATACTGTAAAAAGAAACAATTATGTTTTGGTGTAGTTAAACAACTCAAGTATTATAAAACAGGTAGAGGTATAAAACAAAATGTTGTATACCAATGAATAATGTTATCTCATAGTAAAGACAATACATATAGATTAAAATGTCATTGGGATACATCTAGTTTGTATAATTTACTAAATTACAACAGTAGCCAAAAATAATATGTACTATTATAATTATACTACAGTATATTAAGTCAACTGGATACTTTTGACACTCGAAGTATCAAAACAACTTATATCTCTCTACCTCTCGCTATCTTTCGTTCTTACCCCTCCGCTCTATCAATGAACAACATAAATTCAAACATACAACATATGTTACTTGTAATAACATAAACTTAATAGTCCATCTAGTTTATATAAACTAATTGTATTTGTCGCAATATCTCAATCGTAAGATAGTTGTTTACACAACTGGAAACATTTTGATTGGATTTACTATTACTTACCATATACTCAACAACCTTCAAATATTTAATTGTGGTAGATATAAATTAACACAAAGACATAACACTAAACATTGTTACGTGATTTAAACACCTCCAAGAATTCAAAAGACTATACAAACAAATAAAACAACTAGATGTTCAACCTTCTGGTTGTTATAAACATTAAAACAACAACAAGAAATTAAAACAAAAAAATAATGGGAAAGATTTACATGATCCAGGTATAAAACCAGTCGGTTTATGTACCATTACATGGCAATACGTGTAAGCAACCATCCACAACATCCATGTGGTTAACACGTATTATTGCTTGTTTCATACCAACACATTCTACATGGATATTGTGGATGGTTACCTACACGTATTGCCATGTAATCTTAACAATATTACGAGTAATTGGTTTTTAATATTTCAACAGTAGTTTGTTATTAACCACAACAACAAACATATTTAAAACAACAAAACATTAAACTCATAATAAATAACTAGACGTAATAAAGTAATGATATATTATATCTCTCAGACATATAGAACAAGTAGTATTTTATAATTACAATAACACATGTAAATATATTATGTATAAAGATAAATACCATCATAACCTACATTTACAATATATAACAATAGTTAAAACATTGGAAGGTTGTTATATATTATAATATCTAATCTCTTGTTGG
>Ga0302300_1001509_pt1 | contig 13158 bp, 12 predicted proteins | sample III_Palsa_E1_1_FD_198756 | JGI IMG/M metagenome (GOLD analysis project Ga0302300, IMG submission 198756) | Peat permafrost microbial communities from Stordalen Mire near Abisko, Sweden - III_Palsa_E1_1 | ecosystem: Environmental > Terrestrial > Soil > Palsa > Peat permafrost | place: Sweden... | reverse complement strand
TAACTACACATCAGTTGAATATATATATATATATATATGTAGTAAAGAAAGAATTTAATGTATTTATTATTATAACACTATTCCAAGTAGTGTATGTATTTATGTTTGTTTACTTATTTACTTATATTGTTTTGCGTATCCCAATAACTCTTGAATTATTATAACAGCATTAATTATTTACATTTTTACATCTTTAAGATGTAAACATAATATTTTTATGTCATAGTCATAACGTATGCATGAGTGTGTATGTTACTCTTCATCATAATGAAGATGAAACTTTTCATACTCTGGTGGTATGGTAAGATATGTCGTTACTTGATCATCAGGTATGTAACGAACAGGTTCAACGATGTCAAACTCGGCATCTTCTGGGATAAATTGTAAGAACCAACGAATTAAATATTCAAAACCCGAGTCATTAACATCGTCAAATTGCCTTTCGGATCTAAACTTGACTACAACATTTTTGTGTTGTGCTTTACTTTCCAATATGTAGTAAATTCCCAACTCAACAAAGATTGCCTTCTCCATATGTTTTAACTTACTAACACACAAAGTTTACACTGTTTAAAAATCAATTAGATAGTGTAGACTTTAATCTTTACACTATATTTTCACATAGTTATTCACAAAAAAGTATATAAATATTATTATCTGCAAATAGTACAAATAACGAGTATACTGTTACAACAATGTTACACCATTACATTGTGTCAACGCAATAGTACATCAGTATATTCACATGATCATTGTGGTTGGTTGCCTACACGTATTACATGTAATCATACTAATGTAAACAAGTAATTACATGAAATTTGTGTAAACCAAAGATACACCTTATAGAGAGTAACTACACTAAACAACCACTTATGAAAGTAATGTATATGTATTAATATAAACTCACACATATATAAATATCATACATAGTTATTATACACAGTCAATTAGGGTAATTTATTTCCAGCCAATATGAATATTACACATATGTATTTACAATTACATTAACTTTGACCATAATTAAAAACACCTGATATTATTAAGCACCACTCAAAAACTAGACATCACTTACATGTGAAGTGTTTTTATATCCATATATAATGATATACTTATCGACTATGAACAAAAAGTAAGAGATTCAATATATTGTAGTATTGTAACACTATTCCAAATAGTGTATTTATGTTTATTTGTTTAATTATTATTCTGCTACATGGGTCTTACACGTTTTAACAGAGGAAAGATAGCAACTGCTGTCGCCGCAGCAGACAAATGAGCAACATAATCGGTGCGCATAATACAAGTTAATGTATCGTTTGATGTGTCAGCTGGTATATCAGACGGATAGAAGGAAGAGGAAGAGGAGAAGAAGTAACAGTTGGATTGTAACTGTTGTGTTGATGATACAAAAGATATAATTGGCAAGCAAAATAACTTACAATGGATACTTTTTCAACCATATATTTGGATGTCAATAGTGAACCAGCTATAATACCTGACACACCGGCTGATGCACCATAATTATCAAACTCTCTCGGTGACATGTGACTGTTGTACAACCGTGATGTTTCAATAGCTACTGGATGGGGAATTATGTATAAAATTGTTGCTCTAGTACCTCCCCTCCCCTCCCCCACCGACTTAACATTAAGTTTCTTTAAGTCGTCAATTAATCCAGTACCAAAAATATATAACATTACAATGTTACCACCAATATGGTCTCCGTTAACATGGAGGAAACCAGACGTTAACTGTCTAGTAGGTGAGTATTGTCTGTGGATAGCAAAATGGTGTCTCATCATGTTGTTATGAAACAGTTGTTCTGGTTGACTCCAAGCTGGTATATGTTGGACTGCAAATGTCGCGACGTTCACACCAGCTAAAGTGTGTATAGACAACATAGGTTGTATTATTTATACACTATGTGGTATCTTACTATATAACGTATTTTGTCACTTTACCTTATAATATTCTTGTGTAAAAATAATATCCGTATACTTCAATGGATGAATACTAACTTACAATAATTGTATCCATACATATAATACATATTTTAAATATAAGGTTATTATTACATTTTATAAATTTTTACATGTCCAACATGTAAACATATTATTAATATATTATTAGGTATGTTTGATACTGATAAAATTATGACATTACCAGTTAACATGGGTAGTTAAGTAAAATAAATATCCTCCATACATGGATAATATTAGACTTGATGATAAGTATTGTGTCCCAGAGAGTCAAATAAGACAATCTAAATTGTTCAATGACATTCTCAACCACATTACTGATAGTAATAGTTGTGATATCATATCGTTACCATTACCAGCACTGCAATTAACAGGTAATAACAGTAACGATGCTAAAGATAAAGCACATACAAGTAGTCAAGATCATGCGATGATTGCCAACTATGTTCACTACTTACATACTTGCGTGAATGGGGACAATGAGTATTTAATACTTAAACAGTGTTTGTGTTTTGCACATTTAATTGAGGACAACGACTATCTGGTTTACATTATTAACAATATGCTACTTAGATGGACTGCATGTGGATATGAAAGGTTATTAGATGAACTGAACCATAACCTATTGATTGATGTTTACATGAATGTACCCTATCATATATTGCATAAACATTATGTTGTTAAGCCTGGTAAAATTTTTAATGGAATTATGGACTATGAGTTCATCAATAAATGGTCCTTGGTTGCTAAAGATAAAGATTTTCTTGTTGACAAAGGAATCTATACTCATTACTGTAAATACTTCAGAGATACAGGTAAGTTAAAATATCTAACATGTAAACGTAACGGTGATGATCATGGTAATTCACTAACATGGTATCAAAATGGTAACTTGAGGGAGATCAGTGAATATGTATGTGGCAGACAAAATGGTTCTATAATAGAGTATTACGAACAGGGTGGTGTAGAAGGCATGTATAAAGTCGTAGGAGGTTACACCGTCGATGATTCATTTGCTTGGCACCCAAATGGACAGATGAAGACGCATTATAAAAGAGATGGTAGTAAAACAATATCCATTACGCATTGGAATAGTAATGGTAACATTGTTAATGTTTACTAGTATTTTCGTTACACGTGTCATAGTCAACCAATACAAAATTACAGAATTACATGTTACAGGTTACAAATTATAAACTATAAATTACTTACAACTCAAAGTTGTAAAACACAACATTTCTTGCATTTATGTGTGACTGTGAATATATCCCTATCACACAAAGTTCATAATGATGTATCCATGTTACGATTATTTGTACTTTATGGTACAAACACATTTGTATAAATATATTGTATAACAATATATTTACTAATCTTTGTTGTTTAAACAAATACATATAGTATTATTAAATGTTGTAATATAGATAGCAACTATTAACTTAGTAATAGAGTTTAAAATACTTTGTAGATGTTGTTTTACTCAACAAACACAAGAATTTTTGGTATTGCATATAAAAATATGTATAACAATTGTAAACAAAAACAATCTCATAACATCTGTTACATATTGCTTATATCAAATACTTGTTAAGAGAAAGAGAGGTTTGGTAATAATAAACATTATTTAACTGTTACCAAGTTTAATAATTTTATTTATTATTATACCATTAATGCAACTTGTAATTTATAACTTGTTTCATGAAATGTTTTAATATCCTAATAACTATCTTATTATTAAACACAATAACAATAACTACTACTTAGTACATTAGTGTTTGGTTTTATACCAAAACTTGTAGGTTATATTAGTTAAACATATATACATGATTACACTTTTACAGTCAAGAGGGTATAAAACCAATAAACGACTATTATTACTAATATTAATTACATCTCACAGATGTAATAGAAGAGTTTAAATATTTGACATGTGTGTAACAAATATGTTAACTATACACATGTGTCAAATGTTTAAAGTAACAACCAAAATTATAAACATGGTATTTAATTATTATATTTATGTTACTTATACATTGTAATAAACAAGTAATTACAATCATAACCATATGGATGTTTGTGAATCCTTGTTTACACGTATTTCATGTAATTGTAATAGTATTAGTAAGTATTCGACCGTAGTTTTAATTATTAATTCCTGGTAATCCAAACATAGATCTGGTTAAGTCAATGGTTGATGTGCTTTTAACATTGGTTAACATCTCTTCTCATCCACTTGTGTCTGAACCAAAACATAACGAGAATAAGTGTTGTAACATAAAAACATTATGGTAATTAGTATATTGGTTAAATTACTAACATCATATGTGACACGTTAAGTAAATAACCGTTAATTTAGTCACGTCCAAATATTTTACATGACATCTGTGTTTTTAACTGACCACAAACATCATGTAAAATATGTACAAGTATTACAAAACATTTAGTGTATTAACATTTATAAATAAACTTTGGTGGTATGACTAATATTTACTATTGTTGTAAACACTGTGTATAAATGTTAATACACTAAGTGTTGTTGTGACTGATACATATTGTAGTAACTACAATGCACATCATACTCAATACACATTATACTCAATATAGTAACAAGAGAAAGTATAATTTTGTGTTATTTTATTTATCTAATATACATTTGATGTATATTGTGTTAAACAGTGTATAATAGTTGGTTTGTTAGAGTAGTAAAATTACAGTCAACAATAATTGTTGTTAATTATAAGTTGTAAATATTCACTGTCATGACAAACAACTATAACAAACTTAATATGTTAACCATGTGAGTATATATTTGTTATAATATTATGTATGCAATTACTACTACAACATACATGTTATGACGTGTTCATTATATGTATACATATGTTACCTTTAACATGTTAATTCTAATATTGTATGTATATATGTATCCTGGGGATATATAACTCCTCACACCTAACAACTTTACATTTTTGTAGTAAAAAAATAAACAAAGAGGGAAAGAAGAAAGAGAGAGACAAGTAGTAAGTGGTAAGTGCTGGGTGGTGAAGTTACATATATTAACACAGATGGATAATATACCATAACTTTACTAATCATTGTAATGTACAACTTTGTGTTGTATGTGAATTATGTCTACCTTGTGGTGTTGGCAACTGTTGTGGACTCGTGAATGACCTTTACGAGGTTAATACCTGTCAAGTCGAATGCAGACATTGGCCATGTTCTCCAATGTGCCGATTGGGGTATAAGGCCGTCACCAGTGTATAATGTTTGAACAAACACTAAAGTGTCACCCTCTGCTCCCTTGAACTCAATATTGTCATAGTAGCCCATTTCAGAAGAGTATAATTTACCATCTCTAATTTTGCCCACTGGTAGGAACAGTTCAGATAACTTAGTATCCTGTTCACTTACGGCTCGGCTACTACTTGAAAACAACTTAGATAGTGAACTAAACATTTTTACATCCCATAATTACATAAAATCTGTTTTCCTAATCAAAAAACCACTGAGATCATGTAATTGTATTGGATTTGAACAAATAATTATTTGTATAATCACATGATATTCGTGATTAATTAATTAACCACGAATATCGTGTAATATACAAGTACTTGTATGAATGGATAGCTATCAATATAATTACTTGTATATTATTTGGTATCTGAGTTAATTAACCAATCACAAATATTATTTAACTATACACTTGTGTTACAACAGGTGTAATTAGTGTGTATTTATTTGGTATAATATACTACAATTAAAAATGTGTGAGTATTGTACATACATAAGTATTAATATAATAATTATTGTAATAAATACTATATTATAACAATTACTTATATTCCCGCGTTCTCCCTCTCTCACATACCCCACACACACATACCCCACACACACCACATACCTCATATATCCCACTTCATTCCCAGAAAAGTAACATAAGAAGTAATAAGATAATTACTACATTATTTTAATGTAATGAGATACAAATAAATTGGTTAAGATAAAACACATGTTTAAACAAATATTGTTATTTTAGACCATATGTAAGTCCATTCGCTAATTGTATATGTATATATATGTGGCTACTTTAAAAGTTTATTAATTAGATAAAATTATTCTCCTGTTATTCTTTATATTACATATCAAATATGTAAATATTAATACCATATATTTTTGAATTATAGAACAAAAAATATTCAAACTATTAAAAATATAATGAAGCGTGTGTCACTTTTTGATCTTCAAAGGTTAAAAGACAAACATATCCTATCTTGTGAATATTTTAGTCATTGTCCAATAACTAATTATGAGTTTTACCCCAATCCTCATAATATGTCTATTGGTAAAGTATCAAATGACTTTAGTCAAAGTTGTCATCCTCTTAGTGTACATTTAAGGTTAACTAATTTTACCAATAGTTGTTATATTGATTTACCTGATTATGTCCATGATCATCTGTTTGTGGTTCGAGATTGAAAATACGATCAAGTACAAAAAACGTTGTTAATTAACAACATAAATATTTTGTTACCATAACAAAATAACTATTACAAAACCCAATATGTCAAACATAACAATACATTATTGTCATAATATCACATATATAGTAATTATTATTAAGACCTATATATATATATGTATATGTTATAACATTTTTATTGTGTACATACATTTACTACTTTCAACATTAATCTTAACATTGTATATCATTGGGATATAAAATTTCTTATACTTAACAACTTTATACTTAACAACTTTATACTTAACAACTTTATACCTTTGAAACAAGAGAGGATAAAATACATAAAGTTATTAAATGTAAAATAAATAAATATGGTATGATAATTTTTATGGTTATTCATAATATACTGTTTTTTCTATACATTAGATAGTTTTTATCTACTGGCGAACTGTCACAGATTCGTGAAATGACCTTCACACTTTTGATACCTGTTAAATCAAATGTTGACATTGGCCACCTTCTCCAATGTGATGCTGATGGTGTCATGCCATCGTCGATATATGTTTTATGAATGAATACTAAAATATCATCCTCTCGTCCTTTAAACTCAATACTGTCATAACAACCTAATTCAAAAGAGTATAACTTACCATATTTGATTCCACCCACTGATTGGAACATTTTAGATACCTCAGCATCTCTTTCACTCACTACTTGACCTTTATCTGAAAATAGTTTTGAGATTGTATATATTCAAACATTTTTGATTCACAATCTAATTGTGAAACAATAAAGTCAAATCGTTATATTGACCATTAACAACATATATAGCGTATATATTTACACTAGTTACAGATTGATAATTACCTGTTTGAATTAATAGTTATTAATATAGTAATACTAAACAATTACATAATACTCGCGTAGTTTAATCATCCGCAAATATTATGTAATTATACTGGTATATGTGAGGAGTAGATAACCTTTGGTTTACCAAAGAGATATGTATACACATACCTGAAAGAGGAGAAGTAGTACTAAATAATTACAGATGTAACTAAACAAATATTAGTATAATTGTACTTGTACAGTTGCATAATATTTATGGATGATTAATTACACATATTTTATGTAATTGCACTAGAATACGTGTAATTATACATGTCATACTATTAGCGTAAACTAACATCAAGTAAACAAATAAATATTTAACAAATATAAACTTACCTTGTGTAACTTTAATGTATATGTATATGTGTATATATGGACATATAATGTTATTACGGTTTGTTCATGTGAAGATAAAATGTGATATAACTATAGAGTAGAAATATACCAAAACAGTGTAATGGATACTGTAGTTAAGGTTGTTTCGAGTGAAGAGTTTTTCACTGCATCTAGTCTGTTCGCATCTGGGTCATGGTATGTAAACTTCAATGAATATCATCCCTTAGAACATCCCTTTGTGTATGTAATTCAAACCATGGGTGGTATGGGTCTAATTTCTCTATTTCGTGAGTTTGTTTTACCCTCAAATAAAATGTTGGCTCCACTTTCTACACTGTTAATATTATCTGGGTTGTATCACGTCAAACGTAGTTATTACAAGTCTAAGCAATACAGAAGATAACAAACAAATGGCTAATAAATTTACTATTACCACCTATGGTGGTAATTATTATTATTATTAATACTGTCCAACTTTTAATAATTATATTGTTGATAACATACAGTAGTTGATTTGATATGTTGTCTTCGTTTCCATCATATCTTGTTATTGTTCTTGTATTGGGGAAGTGAGGGATGAGGGAGTAAAAGGGAAAGGAGACATTTCTAAAATGTCTTTATTACGTAAAGTTGTTTAACATACAATTTTTGGTGTTAAATACTTGTTGTTTACCAAAACATTTAACTAATATTAGATATTTGTATATGTAACATATACAATTTAACACTGAAACACTTCTGGTTGTAATAACACACCTACTAGGTACTATAAATGTTGCTTTTATATTATAATGATTATTTTGGTTAGTTATAATTCTTTATATAAATTATGTAACATATTACACTATCAAACATATTGCATTGTAAAAACAAACTGTATACATTTATTAACAATACTGTTGTTTTGTTTATTTAAAGACATTTTCAAAATGTCTTCTACTTTTTACATGTACTTTAAGTAATTTTCTTGTTCATACACAGTAAAGGTAATAGAATAAGAGAATTGGGTTAGTGGGTTAGTGAGTGAGGAGTTAGTGTTAACTGAGTTTGCTAATCTTGGTGTTGGTCCAGTCATTGAGGGTACTTTCAATAGTGAGTAGTGACTGCTGCAAGTCAGAACTAAGTTGTAAGGTATGGTTAATGTCAGACATCATACTGTTACAAATTCGTTGAATGACGTTAAATATGAAAGTATAGGACATAGTCACAAACGTTTTGGCATAATCTCTGTCCAATTTATCAAACACAGATACAAGTCTACCATCAACATTAAAATCACACAACAGTGAACCTGGGACAAAAGATTTTGCGTAACATGGTGTAAACTTGTTGTTTTCCATTTCAAATGTGGGTTTGTGTACAATTGGTACATAGTCATTACTAATGATAGGTCTTTGTTTTTGTTTGTGTTGTTGCTTTTCAGAAGTAGAATTACTTGTATCACTATCATCTGTCTGGGTATGAGATGTTAACACCCAATCAAGTAGAATATTAAAATTAGCCAACATTGTATCAATTGGTATGTTGATATATTCAGGGACCAATCTCATGATGGCAATTGTCAACCTAAGAGAATTAATGCTGCAACACTGTTCAATGAAAGTTTGTACATGTTGACTACTAACATAATTTTGTGTCTGTGTTTGTACTTGTGTTTGATCCTTTACTACATTGTTGTATGTCGACTCATACGCTTCTAACAATAACTTCTGAAATAACATCACATTGCTATTTATGTCAAGTGGCGGTAAATACTCACCACTTTTCTTATCAAACAAATGTTGAACGAGAACATAACCCTCAGCATGTAATGTTCGTTCCAGTTCAGCAAGTTCTGGACACGATTCAGGACCAAGCATGACCAGATCATCTTCTGACATGGTCTCAACTGCTTCCTCAATCCTTTCGTTAATACCAGGGATAAAATCACCAATGTCAGTCATTTCATGACCTACCACTAGTTAACAATAATATTTTTCAGTTATTACATATACACATACCTGTCTCAACTATAAAATATACATTTAAACACAGGTAAAAAACAACTAAACAAATATATATTAATATTATAACTAATATTATAATCCCAGTCACAATGTTGTTAGTGATTGTTTTTATCTGTGTTTAAATAACACAGTCATTGTTACATATACACATACTAACCTAAATAATAGTTATAGTAACTATTACAATCCAATAACACTTATATTACCATTTTAATACAAAACTATGTATAATTTAACATTCACATACTAGTAAGTTTTCTTGTAATTATCTACACATTATGTATTATAAAATGTAAGAACAACGGTCACACTTTAGTGGTTACAATTAACACTAATGTATTAACTTAATGTATTAACTTAATGTATTAACTTAATGTATTAACTTAATGTATTAACTTAATGTATTAACTTAATGTATTAACTTAATGTATTGGCATAATGTATTAACATGCAAAATATTTACCATCTGGGATGGTAACAGTTGTTTATTATTAGTAATTGTAATAGTGGTGAATTATTTAACTGGTGGGGGGGGGAGAAGTAGTAACTAACTTAATTTTAACACTCAATACATATGTGTATTCGATTATGTTGATTACTGTTCATACTCTTATTTATGTACCTTATGTTTCTGTAATTACTTCACCCTGTTCGTCGAAGTATAATGTTCTCGTGATTTTGTTGTTATATATAAATTGTTTTATGGGTATATGAGTTACAGTCGAAAAGTAGGTTTCTGTTTCTATGTCACCTGTTGGTCCGTATGTATTTGTATAATACTCATTGGAATTGAGAGAATAGAAAGTAATGCTAAGTACGCGTCCTTCACAATATTCGATCGTATGATTTAATATATGATCATGATCGTGATCGTGATTACGATCACGCCAAACTTTCATCTGTCCATGTTGTTTACCATTTTTATACATAATCTCGAATTTAACATTCCCAGTTGGGTAGTAATGTGTAACCAGTCCATTTTTGACACCATCAATTACATAACCAGTTGATCGTACTTTGTTACTCTTTTCAGTTTCGACAGTAGGACCATAAGTTTTACCATTAATATGGTTGTGGCTTGTGACAACAATGTCATCATCTGTAACACTAAACTGTCCATGAATCTTATAATGACCTCGTACTTCATCACTATAACTCTCACTATTAGTGGTAACTCCCGTTTTCGATTTATTAATATTAACCTCAACTCTATTTCCAATAGTACAATTGCTATAATTGGTAGTTATTTGATCATAAGAGTTTTGCTTAAACTTAAACTCCTCATTACCATTAAGAATTATAATTTTATTCTCATTGTTGGATAACCATTGCTTAAACAGCAGATGATTATCGATAAAAGATGCCGGTAGGAAATGATGAGGACAGTGAAGATAAATATCCCATTTAACATTAATATTTAACTTTGGGTTATAAAGAACTGGAGATAACAAAGTCCAGAATGCATGTAGTTGACCAATCAGGTAAGTAAAATAATTGTTATCTTCAGTAATATGATAGATCTCCAAATTACCTAACATTGTGTCTGTGTTGAAAATTACATTATCAATGTTACTATCATTACTATGTAATAGAAAGTAAACATAATTAGTAATACTGGTATTAAACATATCACCCTTCAATAGAGTGATTAGATCAACGGGAATATTGCTACCATATGATTGATAGTGATCATACAGATAACCAGATTTGTCATTCACAGATACAGATAGTATAACCTTGTAACCAACATCAATTGAAACCTTTGCTTCTGTATCCATTAGTTTAATATTAACTATTTTCTTTGTTATGAGTAATTAAGTAATGTCAATTTGTCATGAAGTTACAGATAGTTAGGTATATTGATAATACACAAGTAATCTCATGATTAAAATTATGTTACACACTAAACATGTAAATTTATTTATCACTACTACGTGGAATATAATCTTGGTAATAATGTTATCGTAAATGTTGTAGTTGATGTAATTATTAAAAAGTTGATAATATATGTGTAGTTTTTAGTGATGGTAAATGTTATAAACATAATGTTAGCACATGACACTTCATATGTTAAGTTGGCTAATAAGTATGTACTTGGAGACAGTGATTGTTTCTTCTATCAAGGATATACCGACATTGTAGAGTTAGCTCAAGATATTTTTACTTTAGATGATGATGATGACGATTATTTAGATAGTAGTGATGATAGTTGTGATGATGATGTAACTTTCGACATTGATCACGATGTGGCTACTGTGTTAGTTGCTCATTACTTATACCTAAGGAGTGGTAATCCACAAAAGACATACATTACATTCAATGATGGTTGTGGTGAAATTACCAATGGTTTATTTGATAGTAACACTGATAGTGGTAAACAATATTGCAAAACCAGATATTCATCATCAAGTCGTTGTGATTGTCGTAGTCGTAAGGATTGGTGTACAGTAGTTACTACCAAAGATTTGTTGACCAAGAGATTCTTGGATTGTGACAATTTAGTGTGTAAACAGAAGGTTGGTCCTGCTCTGAAGTGGGACATCAACTGGGAAATGAGCTGCGCTAGGCAATGTGTAATGACACCTGTATATCCCGAGCCACCTCACTTCACAGTTATATCTTGTCGTCACTGGTTTTCACATGACGATCAGCATGTTAAATATGGTAATCATATTGGAGGTAGTGGCTTCCAGGTACCAGAGCATGCATATTCGTACATAAACACAAAACACAGTAATGATTATTATCATCCATGCAACTTGTTTAGACATCAATATTGTGCTAAATCCAACATTCACAAGTACATCCGTATTTTAGACTAACGATGAAACAATTCATTTACCTTTATATGCACAGTGTATTGTCACCATTACATCTTGGATATCTTATCCTATCTTTCCTTATCTTTCCTTATCTTTCCTTATCTTTCCTTATCTTTGTATTTTTGTATCACCCCAACTATCACAATGATGACCCATCATCGATATATATATATATTCACACTATTTGAATTACTACCAATAATATTACTTAGAGTAATATCTATGTTAAACTACTTGTTATATGTTGACTAACACTTTATATTAGAATGTGGTAATTATTACTAGCATATGAATATGTTATGTATTGTTAGATATGTAACATACTTACATCACAGTGTTAATAACACACCAACATCAACATAATTACTAAATTGTAGTCAAAATATAAGAGTTAAAGATTATGAATGTATTAACATTAACATCATACAAATATATGATATCATGAGTACACTTTAATATACTTATACTCTGGATTGTATTACATCTTTATTATGTTAACAATGTTTGTATTTAACACTACTTTGAGTAATGTATATTTACACTTATGCATTAAATGTATAATTATGTTGTTATGTTGTTATGTTGTTATGTTGTTATGTTGTTATGTTGTTATGTTGTTATGTTGTTATGTTGTTATGTTGTTATGTTGTTATGTTGTT
>Ga0302300_1001508_pt1 | contig 13171 bp, 11 predicted proteins | sample III_Palsa_E1_1_FD_198756 | JGI IMG/M metagenome (GOLD analysis project Ga0302300, IMG submission 198756) | Peat permafrost microbial communities from Stordalen Mire near Abisko, Sweden - III_Palsa_E1_1 | ecosystem: Environmental > Terrestrial > Soil > Palsa > Peat permafrost | place: Sweden... | reverse complement strand
TGTACTACAACAATTATATACTAGAAAATATATTGCCTTTAATGTTTTAACCATATGTAAATAACATGGAAAATGTTGAGTTGAGAAGAAAAGAAAAGAAAAGAAATGAGATGTAAAGTGATCTTAATTATTTTACTGTCATGTAAATGCCGGTAATTACTTGTTGCAATAGAGAACTTAATATTCCTTATACTGATAATACCACAGATACAGGTTCTTTATACATAAAAGATCTTGTAGAATTATCTGGTAGTGAGGATGTTATTATTCCAGTTCCAGATAAGTATTGCACTGTTATCGATAATTATGTTGAGTTTGTACTGGGTAATCAAGTACCAATTACATCTAGAGAACGTTTATTGTTGTGCTTTCATCTCAATACATTATTGATTGATGAGAGTTACTTCAAGTACTGTATTCAACAAGTATTTAACAATTGGTCATATATGTGCAATATGGTATATAATGAATTTAACGACGATCTGCAATGGTCGTTCTTTGTTTACTGTCCTCATGATTTCATTCCAAAACATTTGTTAGACAATAACACATTTATGAAACAGTGGAATAACAATAATCAAGGTACGATTATTAACGTTAACAATGATAATGAAGTGTATTATAACAATGTTGAAAAGTTCAATGAACATAACCAAAAATGTATTACTACATTACATACCGTAAAGATTATATTAAATAATAACCATGATATGAATGACGTTAAAGTAGTTGGCAATAAGAGAGAAATTATATACTATGCAAATAGTAATAATATTATGAGTGATATCAGTTATGTTGATGGTAAAATAGATGGTTTTGAGAGATGGTGGTACGACAATGATCAACACACACTCGAATTTGAAAAACATTATGTTGATGGTAAACTAAATGGTGTTTGGAGATATTGGTATGACAATGACCAACAAACCACAGGTATACCTCAGGGAGAAAGCCTTCGGCATACACTTAGATCTGAAGGACAATATGTTAATGGTGAAATAGATGGTGTTTGGAGAAGGTGGTACGACGATGATCAACACACACTTTCATTTGAAGGTCACTATGTCGATGGTAAAGAAAGTGGTGTTTCGAGAACATGGTATGACAATGACCAACATACACTTGCGTCTGAACAACATTATATTGATGGTAAACTAAATGGTGTTTGGAGAGAGTGGTATAACGACGATCAACAAACCACAGGTATACCTCAGGGAGAAAGCCTTCGGCATATCGAAGATGGGCTGCGCCATATCGAAGGTATACCTCAGGGAGAAGGGCTGCGCTGCGCTTGTCGCCATACACTTATGTCTGAAGAAAATTATGTTAATGATAATCCTGATGGTGTTTGGAGATCATGGTATAACAATAAACAACACACACTTGAATCTGAAAAACATTATGTTAATGGTAAACTAGATGGTGTTTGGAGATATTGGTATGACAATGATCAACAAACCACAGGTATACATCAGGGAGAAAGCCTTCGGCATACACTTGAATCTGAAAAACATTATGTTAATGGTAAACTAAATGGTGTCTGGAGATCATGGTATGACAATGATCAACATACACTTAAATCTGAGGAACACTATATTAATGGTAAAAGTGTTGGTCATCGGCTTGAGTTTGACCTCAATGGTGATGTTATCTTTGACGATGAATATACACGGTACTAGACAAGATTAAAACTACGATCGTAATGTGCTGACCTCTTCGAGAGATCAACTTCATATGACAGTTATTATAATAATTGGAAAATTGTGTGTTATAACAACATTATACACTAACACACACACACGCTAGAACAATTTTATACTAAAAAACATATTATCTTTAATATTTTAACCATATGTAAATAACATAAAACATGTTGAGTTGAGAGGGAAATGACTAAGATATAAAGTGACCTTAGTTATTTTACTATTATTATATAAATGCTGGTTATTACTTGCTGCAATAAACAATTTAGTATTACTTGTGATGAGGGTAATATTGGATCGGAGTATATAAAAGATATTGTGAAGACATTTGGTAATTCAGATGCCACCATTCCAGTGCCCAACAAGTATTATACTATTATTAGTAACTATGTTGAGTTCTTGAAGGATAATCATATACCTATTACCAGTCGAGAACGCTTGTTGTTATGTTTCCAACTCAACACATTATTTGTTGATGACAGTTATTTTAAACATTGCGTGCAACAGGTACTCGGATTATGGTCTTACATGTGTATTATGATATACAACGACTTCAATAATGACCTACAGTGGTTCTTCTTTGTTTATGCACCTTATGACTTTATCCCTAAACGTTTGTTAGACAATGACACAATGGGTTAATGCTAATCAAAATGTTGTTATTAAAGTTCACCATGGTGAGGAGGTTTACTATAACAATATTGAGACTAAAAATGCAAACAATCAAAAGGTAGTTAAAACTTATCATACTATAGATAACAAACCCCAAGTACAACAATCAAAAGATAAAACTTTCCCCAAAATAATTGGTTACCAAAGAGAGGTTGTATACTATGCAAGTTATAAGGTTATGGGTGAAGGACATTGGGATGGTGATAAACCAGTTGGTCTATGGAAAATATAATACGATGATGATGATCAACAGGAACAAATATAAGCGCAGAAACAGATACAAGTACAACTAGAGGTAGGTATATCTGATGATAACCAAGACGGTGAACGTAATGGTAAATATGGGTTATCGAAATATGGTACAGTTAAGTGTGAAGGTAATTATGTTGATGGTGAGAAGGATGGTGTGTGGAAACACTGGTACAACAATGATAAACACACACTTAAATCCGAGTGGTATTGTGTCAATAGCAAACAACATGGTTCTTGGAAGTCATGGTATGACAACGAACAACATACCGAAGGTATACTGAGAGAGCCATACACTAGAGTGTGAGGGACATTTTATTGATGATAACAAGGATGGTCTATGGCGAGACAATAGTCATTACACACAAGGTAGTCTTCAAAACACAAGATGTACACCTAACGGAGACGAACTATGCTACAATCTTCAAATCGAGGAGTATTACGTTGGAGGTAAGAAACATGGTTTATTTAAACAGTGGCATAACAATACTCAACAAACTCTAGATTGTGAAGGATATTATGTTGATGATAAACCACATGGCAAATGGAAATGGTGGTATAACAATGGAAAACAGTTTGATGATAGATTACCCTCAACCACGGGTAATCATAGATATGCACTTAGTACCGAGGGACAATATATTGAGGGTAAAAAGACCGGTCTGTGGAAAAAATGGTACGACAATAAGAAGAAAACTCTAGACTGTGGGGAATATGGTAATATATGTAATGAAGAAATACAGTTTAACCAAATTTTTGCAGCAGAGGTACATTATGTTGATGGTAAGTTACACGGGATAAGGAAGGAGTGGCATGATAACAAACATCATACTCTCGCAAATGAGAACCCATACGTCAATGGTGAGAGGGATGGTTGGTGTAGGGAATGGTATAATGATAACCAGCACACATTAAAATGTGAAGCACATTACACAGATGGCATATTAGACGGTTCATGGAAGAGATTTGATCGTAATGGTAATATTATGCTTGGTGAAGATTACACTTATACTTTCGAATATCAATAGCTGCAGCTTCCGCATTGACCCCTCAAAGAGGTCAATACACATGTATCATGATAATGACATGCATTGTACAAATTAATACATCAAATGTGCATTACACATACTGTTGTTGTAACACCTTACTTACAACTTATTTATTTACAACATTTATTACCAATGACTAACTATAAACATGGTTTTGAACTATGTTAACGTGGGGCAAAGATATGAGAAAATACCTTTGATCAGATATAACACAACAACTGCAAATGTGTTAGTATCCAGTTACATTTGTAATCGTGTAATTATACCAATAATCATACCATGAACATATATAAATTATTATAACGTATAATAATAAACAAAACTACAACAATATTTCTCATCCAAACAAATTAAACATATACTATTACTATTACTTACAATAACCATGTTATAGATAATATTACTTCATGGATATAATATTTTAACATAACATATCCTAGATACAAACTATGTTTACTTATGTCCATTTATAATCTTACAGTAAGATCATAAAAAGGTTTATATTGTTAATTACATTACTCATGTGAGAATATTCACATAATATTTGTGGTGGGTTTTGCTTACACGGATTTTATGCGATCATACCAAGATCTTACTTGTATATCTGTATACAGATATGTTTGAATACGAGAGTAGTCACATAAAACCTATGTAGACAAAACCCACCACAAATATTATGTAACATACCAATATATAATTAACAGTAATAATAGTTAAATTAATAACTGTGTTGTATGATGTTGTTATTAATTTAACTATTATTATATACATATACCATATATACATGTGAAGTCATAGTAATAAGTATTAAGTACTATTTATTTGTACTGATGGATAGAAGTAAAACATATTATAGATAATATCTTGTTACGACAACCAAATATAAATTACTTTGTGTGGAATAACAATTGTCCAAGTTAAGTCACTGTAATAACAATATTACGTAACTAAAATAATTACATATTGTTTGTGGATAGTTAAAAGCACAAATTTTATGTAGTTATACTAACATGGGACAAATTAACTCTTAGTGAGTAAACAATTAACTTATCTTGTGTTTAAAAAACAAAAGTTAATTTGAATAAGTAACTATTACTAATTTCAATACACATGTTATTATAACATGTACAGTAACAGTAAATTATTTGTTGTATTTTAATACTTTTCATGTAATATTATAATTGTAGTGTATTATTAACAACAAATGTATACGTATGTAAATTTGTATACTACCTTTAGTAGTATATAGTACTACACATAAATAGTAAACAATAAACACACAATAATATTGTTAATAGTTGTGCTAATATTTTTACATGTTGTTAATAGTTGTTTGTTATAAAAAATCCAACTCATAAACATAATGTTGTAGACAATATATATATATATATATATTTGTATTATCTACACTATTTTAAATTTGTAGTTTATCTACTTGAAGTAGATGAGTTATTATGTTTTGTATGATGTGTACATATCTTTTAATATGCATTAAATAATACCAAGGAGGAAGTCTTTGAGTGTAGACTCATAATTGGTGTATACGTGTGAGTAGTCACGCAATGGTTGTTGACCAATATAATCGGAGACAAAAAATGCCACAATCCACATGCTTGCATTGTTTACGTGATAGTACGATGGCTTTAACGATGTGAAATGTTTCGATGTCAAATAGTTGACCCCACTTTTCTAGCTGTTTGTAACCATTGATATATATGTCTCAATAAACAAAGTTGGAATATATAAATATGTTAACTGTCTATTGTTATGATTATGTGATAACAAACTAACAACTTCACTATGACTATCAATACATCTTGTTACTTTAACTCGTGTACCGATAGGTGGAAAGTTATCTTTCTCTTATTGTCGTCAGGCAGGTAACCACCGGCACCACAACCACCATCACCACTAAAAATGTAGTCGATGTTGTAATGAAGTAGTAATTTTTCTACAATAGTAAACATTACATCATTGTAAACCAAAGGTATGTTTCGCTAGAGAGAAGAGCTAAGCTAAACAAGATCGACAACAAAAAAGTTAAAACCATTACTGGTTTGTATGTGAGTGATAGATACAATGCCACCTTGAATGTGACTCTGTTCAGTAATTTTGTTAATAACATATATTATTAATAATATTAACTACTGTTAATTCCAAACCCATAACTAGCAAAGATCAAAACATTACTGTTTCTTTATTAGTTGTTTTGTTAATTGTCTCAATGTTGTTTGTTTGTCTGGTATGTAACTTATTATTATTGGAAACGGTGGATACCACCTGTTTAATATCATTACAAATAATATCCCTCAAACATGTAGTGTTACCAATAATAGTAATATTGTTGATATGGATATTAGCCAACGCAACAGTACATAATTGGGCAACCAAATTGTTATGACCAACTAAGCCTGACATCACAATTAAATATTCATTGGGTGCACCACTAATAAGATAATACTTGACAGTAGATAGTAAGCTAAACTCAAGTAGTAGTTGATCGTAATGACATAACATTTGTTCTTTTGTACCCAAAAACATTTGTACCCAAGAACAAATGTTTAGTTACAAGTTGTTGTAGGAAATGAGGAAAACGAATATCCAATAACTTACTAATGTCAGTCGGATCATTGGCTTGTAAATCTGGATTAGTAGTAATAATAGTGTTCTCCTCCTCAGGGTCAAAAACTATAAACTTGATCAGAAATTACCATGTTGACCAAAACATTGTTGTTTGTAACAGTGTTTTGTTTTTGCAGTTTGGTAATTTTGTAACCTGTCGCTCATCCTGCCAAACCTACAGACACCTAATGTTCAACATGATATTTCACACTATTTTCGATATCGAGTAAGTAGTTGATCATTGTGGGATGTCTATTAAATAGTAATTAGATAACAACATATAAACCAAAAAGCAAACTTGTTTGGTTATCACCAGGTTATAATAGCAATAGTTAATTTGACAGATATATCCAAGTTCACCCACACAAACTATAAATATTTAGTTGACACTGCATAATCATCAAAACACAACAATCCCCTTTCATCCTCATCCTCATCTTCATCCTCTACACGTTCCATCATATAATGTCATAGTTACCAAGATTGTAAAATCTCTTGTTGTTTAACAATACTAAACAAAATATTATACAATTACAGTGATGATGATTTATAGTCAAAATCACTATTAACAGTGGTAATAATATAACATAATGTCAACCCCCACCCCTTCTCCTCTCCACATTGGTTATTTGTTTTGTTGTTAGCTGTTAATACAACCACATGACATTGTTTGATGGTAGACATAATTATAAAACAGCATGTACAAACCCGTAGCTGTATAATTTTTACGTTCTAATGTTGAGGCGTTTACTATGTTAACAATGTGATATTAAATTTAAATACATACGCACACATTAATAAAAAATATGTCAACTGTAGATGTAACTTATAATCAAACAGAAGATATTACCAATGATGGTAATGTACTTAAACTACTGTCTATACTAGGAGGCATTAAATTTATACCATTATGTAGTAAAACTCAAATCGAGGTTGGTAATTATATTAAGTTGCAATGGTCAAACTCTGATGGAACAAGGAACGAACAGTATGGAAAAATTACGTCTATTTTACATTATGGTACTAATAATAATCAAGATGTAATCATGCACTTAAAATCCTATCACTACCAATGGATTAAGTTGTACATTGCCGAAAATGATGCTGGCTACCATATATTTGTTGACAACGATGTAGAACTCTTAGAACCAACCCTGTGTATTTCGAGTTTAAACAATTAACTATCTACTATGAAGTATTGTTATTTGTTTAACTGTGGTTACAAATTAATACTAACCATTATCGTTACCCATAACCACAATTATTAGTGTATACGTATGTTAAACACTATCCTAATAATAATGCAAAAACTTAACACATCCTAGATGTGTTAAATCTAATATATACACCTATACACATTATTAAAGTGTAATACCACTTATAATAGTATCAAAACATAATATATAGATCTCATCTAGCATGCATACATTTTAGTTTTAATGCTGTTTGTATAAAAAGATGTACAAACAAGATTAACAACACTCATTAGAATAAGTTACACTTAACATTTATATGTGCTATGATTGTTTTGTGATATTTTAAATCCAAACATTACCTAACATCTATACATCTATTAAATATACATGTTAGATATGTACATTGATCGAGTGCAAACTTTTGGTTAAATTATATGTTGTATATTTAACACTACTTGAGGAAGTGTTAATTCGGTTGTTAATATGTTATGTCTTTGTTAGACACTTTATATTTTAACATTGTTAGGGGTAATACAAGTTAACACTTTGGTACAAAGTTATTAACTAACTCCAATCTATGTTAATGTATTTATTACATATATTACTTTGTAATATTCTATATCTACATATCCAATTACCTATTGTAATTACAGTACATATTAAATGTACAGTCAACATAGAAAACAAAAATTAACACATCTCAGATATGTTACAATTACAATGTTTAACTTGATGAGTGTTAATATGGATTAAAAATACAACTGTTAAACTTATACATTTCAACAGTATTACAGCCAATAAGTATAATGAAGTACATTAATATACTTCATTTATAAAATTACATAACACATGCTTGTAATTTTAGGTATGTAGAACATAACACAAATTATAGTTGTTATTAAAAACTCTCACATATAGTAATAGTATACAATATACTATTAAATATAATTGTTGTTTATCTAGTATCGTATCTTTTACTTCTGTTTATTACAAATGTCATGACAAACAAAGTAAATAAATGTAACATCATGTTATATTTCATGTAACTAGCTAATGTAATAATACGAGTAACACTTATATAAGTATACTGTTAATAACGGAAACAATATCCACTGAACATGATGTAGGGATATTCAGGCTTGAATGTTAACCTCTTTAATCTATTAGGTATAACGGTTTTGTCACCACAATAGTCATGAATAATGGTACCATCTGCTGACCATTGTTTGTAACTGTAGTGACCGTTATGTCCAAATGTGTATTCATAATAACAATTATTACCTGCTGTATCTACTTTAACCATATTATGGGGTCCATACCAAGCTTTAAATGTTCCCACTTCCTCACCATGATCGAAGCTAATGTTCACACTGCAAATGATTGTTGGGATATAACTTGTTATCAACATCGTAATAATCCCGATAATAACTATGTTTTTTTCCATCATCATTAAAATTAATCTGTGCCTGTAAATTACCAGATTTGTACCACAATAACCACTTGCCTACTGGTTTACCATCATCATAATAACTCTCTCTCTTGCTATCACATTGTTACTGTAGTAGTCAATATCAAAACCTTGTTTGATACCATATTTATAACTTGTAATCTTAGCTAAGATTACAAGTCACATACCAAAGCCCATAATAACCATGATCTTTATCATGAACAAATATTCTATCTACTTTAATGTGTTTTACTTTAGTACCATCACAAGTTGTTGATAGTGCAAACCATTCACGATATAGGACATGAGTTTCAAATAGAGTAGGGTTATCAATCCAACTACGCTCACAACTTAACTCCTTAATGTTCAATTGACTATCATCATGAAATTTTATAATCGTATTGTAGATATATTCATTGTCAATGATGTGGCTAACAATAACACTGTCTATCTTTACATTATTGGTTATGTTATTAATTACATTACTAGTTATATTACTTTTAACCCACATGTCGATAAATGCTTGATTGTTTTGGTAGTGAGCTGGAGCAAAAGTAAATGGTGACAGTAAGTGGATATCCCATTGAATGTTATCAGGTAAGGTACTAATCATGTCTAGGTACCATGACCACGATCTAACAGTACTACATTTTGAGTTGTAATTACAATCTGGAGTATAATCTGGTTTTGTAACACCAAAGTGTATACCATGTTGCATACCATTAACAAGAAACTTAAGGAATTGATTATCATCTAGATAATGGCACAACTCTAATGTCTGACATAACAAATTACCATCTTGAATGTTGGTAAATATATTATTACCAAATTCGTTAACATATTTACCATTGATAAAGTTAATATACGGGACAGCAACATCATTGTATTGGTCAGGGAATGGTAACCAGATCTCATCATTATCATCCAGATTACAACACTCAAGTAGATCATTGAAAAATCTAATCTCTCTTAATACATGAATAGGAACTTGTGCTTGTACTATACATTGTTCATTGGTATTGTTGTTTGTTGTTTTAATTTTAAATATACACACACCTTAGTTTGGTTATTTGGTATACTAACTACTTCTGGTGTTGATAGTGGTAAACCTGTTGATGAGTTTGTTGACATACTCTTATCGTGTTGTTTCCATCCAAACAAATACAATATTGTTTGACAATGAACATTGTCGTACATTTCAGTGATAACAGTCACATTTACACATTACGATACGTGTAATGGATTATAATAGATTTACAATCTATGGATTGTAAAAGAATTCTTTTATTTATGTAATCGTACAAATATTTATACTTGTAATTACTTCACCCATGATGATATCACTATATAATGGTTGTGGATACTTGCTTAGCGCAGCTCGCCTTTGGCTTACACAGATAGCATGTAATTGTACAACTATCTGTCACGATAATAACGTTATTATTACTAGTAATACTTGTAATTACCTCATTATACCACAACAATTACATGCAATCCGTGTAGGCAATTACCCACGACCATTATGTGAATGGATTAGTATATTTACTTATAACTAATCCATTCACAATGAAATAATTACATTATTGTCGTGGGTAGTTGCCTACACGGATTACATGTAATTATACAACTATCCATCACGACAGTAAAATCATTACAAACCAATAATACTTATATTTACACTTACTTACTTACTTACTTATACCATGATAACTACATGTTATCTGTGCAAACAACTATCCACAAAGATCATGTAGTATTACCTAAATGTTGTTATCATAATAGTTATTGGTAATATCCAAAGTAATTGTATGTTATGGTTTACATCACTCTTTTGGTTTGTTACAATACAGATGTTGATACTTACCAATAGTTTAACTATTGATTGTATTAGTATAATTACACAAACTTTGTGTTAATTCATTCAACCACAAATGCCGCATATATTCTTTTGTTTAATTATTTGGTATTGTAGTTATGTCTGGTATTAACAATTTCATTGATATACTTCCTCACATATATCACTTAAACAAATATAACATTAGTTGATATCTAACATACTCCATGTTTCAATGGTTAACATACATACACATTTACATATTTAAACACTTACATGTTACAACATGTAACATACATACAAAATTTACAATCTGTAGATTGTAAAAACAATGGTATTAATTATTTTAGCTAAAGTCATACGATATAGTTAAGCCTGAATCAAGTAAATATTTATACACATTGAGTCTGCGTGGATGATTGTCTGTGTTATTTGTGTTATTTGTGTCATGATTGTCATTAACACTCTTTACACAATTACCTTGTTTGTCCCACTCAATATACTTAGCATAGATATTCCTAATACCAGGAGTGTATGTGCAACAGTATCTCAATTGGTTTGTTTCGATTGTTGGTGTAGAACTGTGTTCATGACCACAGTGGATAACATCTTCGAGATCGGGTGATCGTGGTGGCCACCAGGCTTTAAAGGTAGAACACTCTTCACCTTCATCATCAAAGTGATACTCTTTCATATCATGATGTGATACTGTGTCATAGTATTCATTATATACTCCACATCTTACGTTATTGTTGAATGTTGTTATGCATCTTATATTACCTGATTCATACCATAACTTCCACTCACCACACATTTTACCATTAACATAACATCCTTGTTGTTCTAATTGTCCATTGGAATAATATTCCCTACTGTTGCCATGTTTAACTCCATTGTTAAACTCCACTACCGACAATAGGTTACCAGGTGACTGGTGATCATGATCACGATCACAATATTTATCTTTATCTTTATCTTTATTTGGTTGCCACCATTGAGTGTCGGTGCCATAACAAAAACCGTTATTGTAGTTGGATAGTCGTTTTAAATGCCCAGTTGAGTACCAACTGGTACTTGTACCGTGCATCCTCCCGTTATGATGATAAGTCTCTGACGACAGAAACTTCTTACCCTGTAGTGTCAACGGATGCCAATATTTGACAACACCATGGTAATGATAATCACCATCAGGTGTGATACAAACACATTCAATCTTCCTGACATGACTAATAGTATTAGTATCATCAGTAACATAATACTCAACATATGTTTTGTATTTATGGTCATTAACAACATAAGTCTTATCTTTGTTAATTGTCAGCCAATCACGCATGAAAATGTCAACCTGTTGACAACAACTATCACCATTACTACCTTGAAATGTAATGGGAACGAAACATAATGGAATATGTAAGTAAATATCTCGTTGAATGTTGAGATGAAGACTATCTATCACATTGTTGTTGTCACTAACAACTTTATCCCACATACCAAGAGCCAACTCAATTAACCAAACAAGAAACTTATCGTCACTCAGATAGTGACACAGTTCAAAGGCTAATTTTAATTTGTTTGGTTTGTAATGTTTATATACCTTTGTTTGTGTTTGATGCGTTACAACATCTGTATGATTATTTACCTTTGAATACTCAAGGTACACATCAACAACCTCATTGTATTGAGGAGGGAATAATATACTACCATCATGTGGTATCTGCATGAAACACAACAAATCCTTAAAATAACAACTGTTGTTAATAACATTGGTTGCTATGTCAACTTGCCTATTGACATTATCACCACTACATTCACCACTAATAAGTAATGATACTGTTGTCATTTGTCACAGTAGCAATTTACTGTATATACTAAATAATTAGTCACTTATTAACAATTTACAACTCACAGTCATTTGAATAATATAGTAGTTACTTATAACCAACTACAATATCAAAACATTATGATAGTTGGGTTACTGGTCTAATATTACCACTTTAGTGTACAAGTACATGGTAAAGTTCATAATAAATAATTACTTGGTAATTATTTAAATACACTAGTGACAAGTCCTATAACATGAGTGGTTAGTTAGATTTAAAGATGGTACTATAATTACAAACATTACATTAGTGATGGTGTTTATTTAATTGTACTAATATCTCTACTTATAATTACTTTATCCATACCTGTATATGTACATAATGGCTGTGGGTAGTTGCTTAGAGCAGCTATGGCTCTCTCAGTATACCTTTGGCTTACACAGATAGTATGTAATTATACTAGTATTGTGTTATAATATTAATATTATTACCAACTAATAACATATACAGTTACCCCTTTTAACACAACTTATCTTTGGTTTATACCATGACAATTATATTCTATATATCTAAACATAA
>Ga0302300_1001506_pt1 | contig 13192 bp, 16 predicted proteins | sample III_Palsa_E1_1_FD_198756 | JGI IMG/M metagenome (GOLD analysis project Ga0302300, IMG submission 198756) | Peat permafrost microbial communities from Stordalen Mire near Abisko, Sweden - III_Palsa_E1_1 | ecosystem: Environmental > Terrestrial > Soil > Palsa > Peat permafrost | place: Sweden... | reverse complement strand
TCTGATTCTGATTCTGATCCTGATTCTGATCATGAAGATTAAGTTACTATCATCACAAAACTAAGTATTGACTATTAGTTCATCACATATAATATGTTCCTGGAACATATTTATAAAATGCATTTTACTTTTACATTATTAACATATGTACATACCAAATATATATATATATATTAAATAAATGTATATATTACACTGGACCATACACATTTACGGGGAGTTGTCGTTCTCTGAACGTGGTGATAAGTTTACTTTGAACACTAATAAGTCACCACTTACTGTTAATACATGGTGATGTAAAATATTATATTGAATCATAGTCAACATAACATTTTACTAGTGATTGTAATGAGGGAGAACTATCCCCTCCATGCTCGATATCACCACTACAATTGCTGTCTTAACTACTCAGGAATAAAAACAACAGTAAACAAGACGTTATACACTTTTGTGTATTTTGAGAAGGGTAAGTTTTGCAACCAATTAGTATCTGATGTCGAGTTTAACAAGTGGTGTCCTTATGACAAGTATCACACCCTCCAATACAATCTACATATCTACTTTATATCCCAAGGTTTAGGCTTGTTGGATACAATTAACTTTGTCAACATGTTGTCTCCAACACTGTTAAAACAATAACCCATTACTATCCTACCACTTTTACTAATTACTCAACTCATCCAGTCCAAACCCACATCTATACATACACACTAGTCTCATTAGTGTTTATCTGTTAACCGAAAATACATCTTATCATTTAACTATTACAACATGTTACATGCTATAACATCCATACATACATTGTTAATATTATTGTAATATTATTATACCTTTCTTTTCTTTTGTTTGTTATGTTTACCAATAAACTTACATTATATGTAACTATTCTTGTAATTATGAGTGAGATTACATAAAATACGTGTAATTAACGATCCATAGACATTATGTGACCATACAAGTAATTATGTTATTACTCTTGTGTTACATTGATGATAATGTGTTATATTACCATTACTACTAAAGTTATGTTTTAACAACCAAACATCTAAAACTTGTTTATTACATCTCATAGATGTAATTAACCACTATTACTTTTAATGGTACTACTAGTTGGTATGTATATTATGTAAAAATATCATTAACATATACTCAATACAATCCACACTGCCAAAACATATAACAATATTTTACCTTTACATCTTTTTGATAATTTTAAAGATAAGAAGTTACAGTTATACACAATTATAATAGACAAGTTATCATTGGTGATAGTATGTTACTTGTGATGGTTAAACACCACAAGATAGATTACATTTTGTTGGTTTAGATGTGTTTGCTACATTATCTGTGAATAGTTATTATGTATCCCATGGATACATATAATTGCGTACTCGATGTTTACTGACGTTGAACATTGAGGAACAGTCCACATCTGGTGGACATCTGGAGAGCTGTTGTCCCATGTGGAAACGCAGCGTTAATGAGTTGACTTACAGTCCATGGTAACACAGACTCGATTTTGGTTAGCTGTGGTAGCTTGTGATCATTATACATGAATTGTTGAACTACAGTTCCGATGACAACAGTTGGAATTTCACGTGGACTGCAAATTGGCGTTTGTTGACAACTCTCAGTGTCAACATTTGACATCCATGATACTACGATAGAACAATTATACTTCTCCAGATCGAGTTCCAAACAGTCAGTGAAGTCAGTAAATACATCTGTGTAATCTTCATAGTTATCACTGTCTACTGACAATTGTGGTAGCAACTGTGATTGTGATAGCAATGAGTGATAACAATGACCTGAAGCGGTAGGAGGATGAGGAGGACCATGATAGGTATCAGACACAATCCTTGCAACCGACACCTTCCGTAGGTCCTGACTATGAATAAAAAACTTACGAACAGTTGAACCTTCCACATTGGCAAAGTACATAAGTAGTGTAACTAATTCCTCTTGGGTCAAAGGAATACCATACACAATTTTATATTTGTTCACTATCATATCTCTTTTTTGTCTGAGACAGATTCATCATATTACAAATATTTCACTTTTACACATGCCACTCAATAATAAAACAGTGTAAACTATATTGGATTTATACATATTTGTGCTATTGAATGGCACATGTAAAAGTGAAAGTTTATTAACTTATCTACTGGGTGTGATAACACCATATTAAATACACACAATAACTATGTTAGACGTGGTGTCCATTGTAGTTGGTGATGACAAGTATGCAATCGAAAGAATAAAGCTCGAACATACAATATTGTATGGGTCAATGCTGGAAACAATTACTAGTAATAATAATAATAGTAGTAGTCAACAAATTAACAATACTAACAATAGTCAAGATAATAACAGTAACCAGGATAATAACATTATCCTACCAGTGGTAGAATGTGTATCGAAGGAGGCAATTGAGGACTACATTGACTTTTTACAACCCAGTAATAACAGGAATAAGAGGTTGTTGAAGGAGTGTTTCAAACACTGTTCTATTGTTGGGGATGAAGACTATTTGTTATATAATGTTAAGAGGTTACTGTCTCAATACTCATCGTACAAAGATATTCTTGATGATCTTAATGCTAACCAATTACGTGATATTTACCTTCTCTTTCCCTTAAGTTTAATACCTAATGAACTCAAGGAGAATGAAGTATTCTTTAATTCATGGTTAAAGTCAATGCAAGCTAACATTAATAAATATAGTTTTAATGGTATTGAAGTGGACTCATATTGCACATACAAATATAGGTTTGGTACCAACATTAAAGGTACGCTGCTTAGTATGAAAGGTTATGTTAATAATTCCCTAGATGGACCCCAGTACACATGGTACAGTAGTGGAAATAAGAGACTACTTGAAACATACGTGTCTGGATACAAAAACGGGCCAATTAAACGGTGGGCTGAAAATGGTGTGTTGCTACTTGACATGAACATCAAAGGTGGTGCTAAACATGGTTCATACACTAAATGGTTCAAATCAGGTAGAAAGAAGTTACAGTGTACATACCATTACAACAAATTGGATGGTGACTACATGTTGTGGGCAAACAAGACCAATACCACTACTACTACTACCACTGCCACCACTATCACAGACCAACAAGAACTTATTGTTCATTGTGTGTACTCAAAGGGTAAAATTATTTATACCAACATTGACAAGCGTGACACACATAATAATGACAATATTAGTGACAATGGTAGTGACATCGACGATGATAGTGATGATGATAGTAGTAGTGAGGAACAAGAACAAGAAGATCATTGATACCATAACCAAAATTAAAACATTGTTATCAACTACAACATACAATATATTCCAGGAATATATTATAATATAGATCTAATGTTGTTAACACATTTATGTATGTAAACCTCTATGTTAAACAAGTATATGTGTTCTGTATATTATTTACAATTGGTGGGTAGTTATTACTGTCATATAGATGTTATATTATTCAAACTATTACGTATTTAACACACTATGTTTAATATATTGTGTTAACTTTAATTATTATACAACCATCACTACCACAACACAATATATACTAATCTTATTATTGTTATAATACTATGTTTATTATTATGATAAAAGTGACATAAAACCTATACGTGTGTGTGTGTGTATACTTTACAAATAGTAGGAGAAGTAAAAATATGTTGAGTATTAAACACGATAGTGAATACGCAAAATTGGAGACTTGGTGTCAAGGAGAAGTTGGTGACGATAATTATGTTTTTAATTCTAACAGTCCAACATTTGACCATGTTATTTATAAGAAACTGTCGTTTTCCGAACGTGATGATAAGTTTACTTTGAACACTAATAAGTCACTACCACCACTCACTGTTAATACATGGTGGTGTAAGATGTATGCTGACTATGGTTCAACACAATATTTTACTGGTGGTTATAAAGAGAAGAGAACTATCCCTCTATGTTCGATATCACTAAAACAACTACTGTCTCAACTACACATTGAAGGTCCATTATTTCAGGTATGTAATCAACTACTCAGAAGTAAAAACAACAGTAAACAAAACATTGCACCCTTCGCATATTTTGAGAAGGGTAAGTTTTGCAACCAATTGTCATCTGATGTCGAGTTTAAAAAGTGGTATCCTTATGACAAGTATTACCCCCTCCAAGACAACCTACATATCTACTTTACACCTCGAGACTTAGGTTTGTTGGATACTATTAACTTTGTCAATCTGTTGACTCCAACATTATTGAGACAATAATAGGTTATTGTCTCACTATCTTACTAACCTACCATTTTACTAATCACTCAACTCATCCAATCCAACCTCACATCTATATACACTAATCTTATTAGTGTTTATCTGTTAACCACACACACATCTTGTTGTTTAACCATTACAACATCTTACACAACATAATATCCATACATACATTGTTAATATTATTGTAATATTAATATACCTTTCCTTTCTTTTGTTTGTTATGTTTACCAATGAATAATGTTATAAGTTGTTTGTTAGTACTACAAACAAACTATTACAATAACACTTATTTGTTTGTTTGTTATTTTACCGGTTATAACATATTTAATATTATAGTAATATTAACTTGTATATTTAGTTCTATTATCACAACATAGACAACGTCATTAGTTGTGATAATACTCCACACTGGAGTGTGTGTATGTGTGTTATTAACACTAAGAGTTTCGTTTTATGTCTCGAATACACTTCTTTATTTTATCTAACACTAATCTTGCATCGTGTTCTGCAACTTCCAAATTATCCAGGTCATGCTTGTCATTAACTTTACAGTATGTAGCCATCTCTTTGACATATGAATCCAACTTGTCGATCTCAAACGTCAAAACATCTTCACCGTAATCACGATTAAATGACTTTGTCCCTTCTCTGCAGTATACATCACTATAATAGTAATTGCTTTTTGACATATTTTTATTATCTCCCAATATCTTGTATAATTTTAATGTTCAATCTTATTAATGTGATTGAAAATATAAATGTTATTATTTAATGTTGTCAGTATGAAAAATACAATCGAAATATTTATTATTTAGGATAATAAAATGTTGGACTCACTCATGAACATGTTTTCGATACCGAGTTTAACACCAGCAACGACGACACAACAGAGAAATTTAGATATACTGTTTAGACCTATAGGTTCTATTAATAATGGTGTATTGGTATCGTTTAGTTTTGGTTATTACGATAACATAGAGTATTATGGTAGACAAGGTGATACTCTGGTATTCATTCATACTCAATATATGGTTAGTCCAGGTGAAGTTATTCCAGATGCATTAAAGATGTGTAGATGGCCAATGTCAACTTTTGACACACAGGGAGTCAAAAACATCCGTCTCATCAAAGAAGAAATTCGATCTATTAGATCATAAAAACATTTATAAATATAAACACACAACATCTTAACATTTACAACATTGTGTTGTAACAAAATATACATATTTTACACACTTGAAAATACACAACATAATTACTATTAATAATTTACATCTACATGGTTAGCATATTTTAACTTGAAACTCATTGTTTCATATGTTTGAAATATTAATAACATATACTATTGTTAATAGTATAATTTTAATTTAAATAACACCCATATAGATAAATTGTTGTATGATTAAAATACAAAGTTAATTTTTGTATGTGGACAATTTCCAATCTGGAAAAAAACAGTAAAGGATGTTACAAATGAGATAACAAATCATATTTGTAAAGTGTAGTAATTACAACACAATGTTGTAGTGTGTGTTTGTGTGGGGGAGGATGAAGATGAGGAGGAGGATTATGATAAAATGTTAGTTGGTATCTTAACAATTTTCTTCTTGTTCTTGTTCTTATTCACGTTGATGTTGAACATCGATGTCTTTGGATTTACAGTAAAACATGACCTCACGAAGATTAGTCTTGATACCAGATGGATAGGATGTGTCCAGTACATACAAAATCTTGTCCTTTTGTTGAGTAAACATATCCATAGATACATCTTCATTGCCACCCGACCATTCAGAAATACAATCTTCTGCTGAATCATTGATTTCCATCCACCAGGACATGGTTTCAGCAGATAATACACCAGTTTCAACTAGATAGTGTTGTGCCTGTTTTGCCATTCGATCACCATACTTGTTGGTAACAGTATTTTGATACTTACTTAAATCTTCAAGTGCTTGTCTAATATACATACTTTTGTCATCAGTTAATGAATAACTAAATGACATCAAATCACTGATATTCTTGGTAATAGGTTCATAAACCGCATATGTCTTATATGCAAGAAAGTATGCATATCGTTGCCTATTCTCATTTGAAAGTTGTTGACAAACAAGCTTGAATTCTTGAAGAGTGAACTAATCACTATTAGTAAGTTTCTCAATTGTGTTGACCATAATTTTTTTTAACCTGTTAATTTCACACCATTTCATTATTCACTTTTATCAATTAATACAAATGATGATAACATAACATCAAACTCAATTAAACATTATATTACATACATATCAAGGTAAACAATAACATATGTTATGCAAAATAAAATAACATGATGTTATTTTGGATAATATTCAATAAAGTGATATTATTATGTATATTTATATTTTTGGGTAGTAAAAATGTTTAGTACATTGTCAAACTTACTATGGGGAAGTAAAGATCAAACTACTGGTGGTGGTCGTACTGAACGAGATATTGAATTATCTCGATTGTTTGCACAGGTAGGTACTGTTAGGCATGGTAAATTATCTTGTTTTTATCTTGGTTATTATGATGATGTTGAGTACAACGGTAAAGAAGGTGACACATTAGTGTTCACTCGTACAACATATAACGGTGGTGGTTTGATAGAAGCATCAGCAAAGTTCAAATCTTGGCCTATATCAACATTTGACTTGAATGGTGTCAAAAATGTTAAAGTTATTGAGGTGGTTACTACCAACCAATAAAAACAATACATATAACAATACATATAACAAATAATTTGTTATATTTTTTTATCACAAAACAAATTAATAGCAAATATATATGTAAATATAATTATTGTTGAACTATCTCAACATATGCGTGATGAGTGAGAAATGGGATGAGAAGAGAGATAGATAGATGGGACGGGTATTGTTTAATTTTTATTATTTAGATAATAAACATATTTATGATATTTATAACAATGAAAATTATGACATGACTTGAAGTATATATTACATAAAATGATAACAATATTTACACAAACAAGGGTTATACCAACACCGATTATTAATTTGATATATATATATTGTCCATCAACATGTAAATGTATATGTGTATGATTAGCAACTTATGTAGTTGTGGTGTTAATCATGATGGAATGTGAAAATATTATGTTGGTCACAATAAAATAATAATGCAAGGTATAGTCGACCACTTAACACAAAATAAACAATATCGGAGTAGAGAGTTGACACCAGAGATAAAGAAGCAACTCATGAATGCCGGTTATGAAGTGGAAAAGGTAACAAACAAAGTTTTTAAAATTGCTGATGGTCACAATGAAAGCTGTATGTGTCAAGTATGTTCAAAGACCACAACACAAACTACATATGTAGTAACAAAACCACAAAGTAAAAAACCTCTAACTGACGTGGACAAGATTACACTTGAGTATGATAAACATGTTAAAACTAAAATGGTAAATTACATCAAACAACCAGATGGTTACGACAAACATTTGTTGGGGGCTAGTATTAATAGACTAGTTTTAAATTCAAACAAAATATCTCACGATACCACATTGGTACTCAAGACACTTGGCTATACCTGTGAACTAGTCGTTAACCACACACCAATGTCAAAAGGTCACAGTAATCATCCTCTTCCTCCATCCTATTGGGTTATCACCAAACATGATGAGGCAATGAACAACATTGTTGTATATTCTAAACAGCAGATGCTCAACACACTGTCACAGTAACACATCTTCAACACAACATATATTTACTCGATAAATATATATATATATACAATTACAATTAAACATACAACCAAAAATAAACATTAAGTGTTATACTACACTATAGATTATTATAACATAAGTAACTGTAAATACACAAGTATATTAACTAGTAACATATATGTTGGTTGTTATATTTAATGGTACTAAACAATGTTATGTTTGGTTAAAATTAAACATGTCATGTTAGAACAAGTATATTACAGACGTTGTTGTGTATATATGTATTAACGCGGGTATTACATTCTTACTATATTGTAACTATAGAATAACAACATACAGGATAACATTACATATAGGTATTAATTGTTACCAACAAGAACAAGAGTGAATTACATTAAAGTATCTCATGTGTTATAATGTTTTACATATAACTAAACCCGTTAAATTTACTTAATTATTTATTTTATAAACATACAATTGTTAAAGTTACCTAATGTATATTACTAACACATATACTAGTTTAACCTCAGTACAAAAACTTTGTGTTTCAGGAACATAAAATAGTTTAACCTGTTTACTGTGTCAAGTACCAAAGACCAAAAAACCAGAACAAAACAGTAACTTAACATATGTTGACCATAAAAAGTATAATTTACATACATTTTATGTTTGTTATGTTAATTGTAAACATTTAAAATGTCTACCTTCAATGGTTTGTTTACCTAATTATACATAATTTTACATTTGCGATGGTAGAAATATATACAATTAACACTATCGTGATAATTGTAATGTTAATTGTAAACATGATGTTGATTGTATATGATTTTAATTTTACAGTTAATACAATAAACATAAAATGTTATTGTGATATAATATTTGTTGTGGTTACTAAAAAGTAGTATGTCCCTAATTCAAGTATGTGAGACAGGAAGTTTGGAGCAACTGGTTACCATGATGGATGTTCAGTACAACACATACTTCAACGGGCTTATGTGTTACTTTACTAACCAGAAAGATAACGATTTGACTGCTTGTTTGTTTGCAGCTTGTAAAAATAAACAACATGGTGTACAGATAATTACTTACTTGTCATCAATGACCAACGTTCACTCTATACATTACAATACTGGTAATAATTTACTTCATGAAGCTTGCTTACATAATAATGCTCAATTAGTTGGGTACTTAATTAATATTATTGACCCCAATATTACAAACAAGGATGGTAAAACCATTGTTGATATTGTTACTAGTAACCAACCCACAAATGTTAAACTTGTAGACTTTATCTGTTTACATCCAGCTGTTACCATCATCTAAATTTAAATGTAAAGTTACAATATATGTCAAATATAACTTACAAAGTAAGTTAAATATAAAATTATAAATTTACGAATATAAAATGAACCGTAACATTTACAATTTGTTAGTTAAACAACAAAAACAGGGACATAACAATATAGACATTGAAATATGTAACCACTTTAGTGCTATGGCAGTTAATAACATACAAGAAGATTGTCCTTGTAATCGTAATGTTAAAAAATATAATGGAACGAAAGCATCATTATCATCACAAACACAGTTACAATCACAATCATGGTTACAATCAAGACGACAATCATCATTACTATCGTGTTCAATGCCCACTGAACAGGAGTTTGTAAAAGCTTGTGACCTAATTAACAGTTACAGGTTAATATTTGATAATAACCAAAAACAGGCAGATGCTTGGTTTCTGTCATTGTCACCTGCAATCCAACTGTTAATGATTCGCGTTTACAACATGTTGTATGATACCATAAATGACACTATATATTCATACCTGGGTGATCCAATTCATGAACAACAGGTGATTATATTTGATGACGATACTACATCCGATATAACTAAAAATTTAGCTTTATATGGTGACATCGGGTATCAAATGTTGCAGTCTGGAATTGACCTACATCCCTTCACTCAAGAGCGATACCCCATTTTCCTACTATGGGATGAGACAGATCTGTCCATCTGGAGATAAAAAACTATGTTAACCATATGTTGTCAACGATTACTATTTACAGTTACTATTTACAGATAACAATTTATAACTTCGAGTTATAAAATTATGTAATATTTCTTATTATAAATACTGGGGGGGGGGAAGTGACACATAAATAAACATGTTGTTAGTAGTAGTGTTTGAATCTTCAATACACAAGTAATATAATGTTTATTAGTAAATGTATATACATTTACTTTTTTACACTATTTTCTAATATAATATGTTATTAACGTGATGATGATTTAAGTTAATTAACTGTATAGTATTACATACAGTTAAGACAGTTTATATCTACAGTATATTGGTGACGAATATGGTTTTCAACATCATATACTAATAACAAACAAATTGTATTTGAATGTGTTATGTTCAATCTAAGAGAAGAGAAGGAGAGGGGGATAGGTAAGATGAGGATGTGTGGGGAGACATGTACATAATTGATAAAAATGATATTATAAATGGTGTTCGAGTGTATAAAAGCATGGCCTGTCAGGATTTCGAGTCGGATCTGCGTAAGCATGTTGAAAACAAAAATGCAACAGGGAATAGTTATGATTTGGAGGTTATTCTGCATTTCTATCCTGGTGGCCAAGCACAGAAGATGTTAACTTTAAAGCAAAGATATCCAGATGACGAGTTGGTAGCAGAGGTTACCGATAATGTTCTGTCATTGGTTAACCCATTTCCAACTTCTGATGAACTTAAGTTGGCTGAAGAGCTACTTCGTGAATACAATGTTATGAGTAGGACAAAAGATGAGGTAAGGTGGACTAACTCACTACCACTCAAAGATAAAGTCCTACTCATTCGTTATTACACTATGGTTCGAAGCATGATCATCGATAAGTTATACTCAGATGCCAAGGATCCTCATAAGAGGGACAACTATGATGATTTGACAGATGACTCATTATTTGACATCGCTGACAACTTGGCTCTCACTGGTAAAATTGGCTATTGTGATCTCATTGCCGATCTCGTGTTCCTACCTGACTATGAACATGAAACTCATCCCTGCCTCACCACCTTCTGGGACTTCTAACCAACAGTGTTATTGTTCACCAATAATATTAACATTCTTTGTATCTCCAAGATACAAAACCAAACAACCAATAACTCACAAACCATTTTTTATGTTTTGAACATAAACAATGCAACTGTTATGTATATATAAATATAAATATGTTTGTTTGATTAACGAGAGAGTTGGAGATTAAAAACACCAGTAAAATATACTGTTTGTATATCTTGGAGATACAAAACCAAACGACTCATAACTTCTTCTGTTAAAAATATAAACAACATATTAGTTGTATACATATTTATGTTAATAAAAGAGTTGGAGATTAAAAACACCAGTAAAATATACTGTTTGTATATCTTGGAGATACAAAACCAAACAACCAACAATTTCTTTATCCAAGTAATGAATATTGTAATTACCATAAACAAGTAACATACAAATATTACTTGTTTGGAATGGATGAAGAAAGAGAGATAGAAGAAAAAGAGAAGAAGAGAGAAGAAGGAGAGTGTAATGACACCAACACACACACACATTTTGTTTGTATCTTGAAGATACAAAATTAAACAACTAATAATCCATCCATTCAAAATATAAACAATATAGTTGTTATAAATAATAATAATAGTATGTTATTTACATTTTGGGTATGTAAAAATGTGATAAAGTAGTGATATAAGGTGTTTAAATACAATAGGGTGTAAACTAGGATGCGTAATCCAGATGATGTTAAGAGGAGACGACCCCAAGTTAAACTGAACAGGTGTAAACGTTGTAATAGAAAATGTAAACGTGATAGTGAATATGGTAGTGAGGAATATTGTGATACCTGTTATCAAAACATTGTCAGAAGTAATGACGAACAACAATGTGAACATTACTGTGAGTGTTGTCATGGCTATTACTATGATCATGACTGTGAACATGAGCAAAACATTAATAATGGTATTAAAAGTAAGAACAGTGATGACTTTGATGTTAATAAACCAATTTGCATTCGTTGTAAAGAAGGACACATTTTCTATGACACACCAAAGAACATCATGGCTGGAGCATGGTGTCCCTCATGTCCTTAATCTTCTCATTTTTGTTGGTTATCATTACAAGTACACACTTGTGTTGTTAACTCAACCTTCCATCTTCCTCAACCTTCCATCTTCCTCAACCTTCCATCTTCTTCAACCTTCCAACTTTTACCTATTTATATTTTTTTTACAATCCAACCACTAATTTGGAACTACACTATTTACATAACAATTATGTAAACTACTGTTATTATATTGACCAATTAAAAAGTAAACCAACATTATATACACCTTATCTAACATATACAATTACAGCCATTTGTACAGTTACAATTATTTAATTTAATTGGTTACTTTCTTACATGTAAATTTAATTTACATAATCGATGTACAATTTAAGCACTCATGTAACTTATACATATAATTACTTGTTGTATACCAAAGTATTTACATGGATGTTGTGGATCCTTGTCTACACGTATGACCATGTAATGGCACTTAAATTACCTTTTTATGTTCATAGATCATAACTGCTTTAATAAATATTTTATTGTATCAAACCATTGAATAACTAACATAGATTACTTTTGGTATATCACAGGTTAATTACTTGACATATTACTATTATTACACGGCAATCCGTGCAAACAAGGATCCACAAACGTCATGGAGTTTTACATACACAATTGTTTATTAATTACTAACACACCTACATGAACATTGTGAATCATTATTTGTACGTATTACCAGGTAATTTTGTCAATACATGTTTAATTACCCGCTATATTAGAATAATTACATGACAATAGGTGTAGGCAAAAAATCCACAATATCCATGAGGATCACACATGTAATTAATAAACAATTACTAATACGTCTTCATGGATATTGTGGATTTTTTGCCTACACATATTGTCATATTATGGTACTTAAATTATTTGGTTTATATCCCTAAACTTATAACTTTTGTCATATATATGGTAACTTGTAATGTTAGAAACAAATAATGTTAGAAACAAATAATGTTAGAAACAAATAATGTTAGAAACAAATAATGTTAGAAACAAATAATGTTAGAAACAAATAATGTTAGAAACAAATAATGTTAGAAACAA
>Ga0302300_1001503_pt1 | contig 13207 bp, 10 predicted proteins | sample III_Palsa_E1_1_FD_198756 | JGI IMG/M metagenome (GOLD analysis project Ga0302300, IMG submission 198756) | Peat permafrost microbial communities from Stordalen Mire near Abisko, Sweden - III_Palsa_E1_1 | ecosystem: Environmental > Terrestrial > Soil > Palsa > Peat permafrost | place: Sweden... | reverse complement strand
TATAGATACCCTGGGTAGCGTACTTTATCAGGGCAACCCCATGGCCCCCATATTAGTCCCCCATCCTTCCTATTTCCAGTCCCTCAGTCTGGACAGGATATTGCAGATTTACAAAGAGCAATTCACGGAAACAGGAGGCATGCAGTTTACCCTGGTGGGAAGTTTTGATATAGAGAAAATAAAACCCCTCCTCCTGACCTACCTGGGTTCATTGCCTGCCGGCGGTAAAACCTATGCTTTTAAAGACAATGGTGTTCGCCCCCTGGAGAAAGGAACCACCCTCACGGTCCACAAAGGGAAGGAGAAAAAAGGCTTGATCCTTAAATTCTACAATACGGAGTTGCCTTACAGCGACCAATCAAACTTATCACTGGACGGGCTTGCTGAAGTGCTCAATATCCGCATTATCGAGAACCTCCGGGAAAAGATAGGCGGTATCTACAGCGGGGGCATTTACGGAAGCCGTAACCGGTACCCCTACGAAAATGCCTCTCTGGTCCTTCAGCTTCCCTGCAATCCGGACAAAGTGGATACGCTCCTGGCGGCCTTTGAACAAGAACTGGACAAGATCCGTAAGGAAGGACCTACCGCCCAGGATTTGGAAAAAGTCAAGGCGCAGTGGAAGGAAAAATATATTACTGACAGCAAGCAAAACGAATATTGGTCAGAAGCATTGCATAATATCTACCTGTTGAATGAGAACCCGGAGTGGATCCTGGATTACATTAAGCACGTAGAGGCGCTGACTGGCGCTGACATACAGAAGGCTGCCCTGCAGATGGCTATTGAAAGCAAAAGCTTTACAGCCATTATGTTACCGGCGCAGTAAGATTTGGCGAAGGGCTATGTTGAAGAATATAGCCCTTCGCCAAATCTCCGCTAATGAGGGCCCTTCGGGCTGCGGGCCTGTGGCCCGCTATGGTACAATCCGTTTTTATAAATAGAGATGGGGCCCCTTCGCCAGGTGGCCCCATCTCTATTTATGCTGCGGCCGGGATTTTCCCGGAACCCAGCCCCTGGAACTTATGCTTCGGTAGCCTTTTGTTTGATGACGTCGATCAATTTATCCTTGGTGACCGGCTTGATAATATACTCCTGTACCGTCGTGTTACTGGTGGCGCGCTCAATGTCTTTTGGGTCAATAGAAGAACTGACCATATGGATGGAGATCGACTTGCTTAATTGTTCTTCGAAGGCGACGTAGTCTTTCAGGAAGGTCCAGCCATCCACTACGGGCATATTAATGTCCAATAGTATGACATCCGGGAGCAGGTCCGGCTCTCCCGCATGTTCTTGCAGATAGATGAGTGCTTCTTCACCGTTATAGAACTGCAATACCTTGCTGACCTGCTCTATGGTGTTTAGCGTCTTGTTCGTAATGAGCTGGAAGATCTTATCATCGTCTACAACCGCTATCTGAATTTTATTCTGCATTGGATGCCTGGTATTGATTGAAGTTAATAATAAATTTGGTTCCTTCACACTCCTTACTTTCCACAAAGATCTTGCCGCCCATTGCTTCTATCTGATTTTTGGTCATATATAATCCCAATCCTTTGGAATCCGGGTGTTTGTGAAATGTCTTGTAGAGCTTAAAAATATTTTGGCTGTGCTTATCCAGGTTAATGCCCCGTCCATTGTCCTTTATTTCAAACATCAGGTTGCCGTTATTCCAGAATGTCCGGGCCTCTATGACCGGGGACCTTTCCGGAGCGCTGTATTTCAAAGCATTATTCAGCAGATTCATCAATATACTTTCCAGGTAAATAGAGGGGTAATCGATGAGGGGGGCGGCGGAAAAGTCGCAGCGGACGGAGGCCTTCAGATCGGCGATCTGCGGCACGTGCATCTTCTTCACCTTCTCAAATACCTGTTCGAAGCTGAGTTCTTCTTTTTGTATATGCTTGTATTGTTGAACTTTAATAACTTCGGATAGTTCATTGAGGGTTTGGGAAAGGGCATTGGCGCTTTGGGTGAGCAATTCCACCAATTCTTCCTTATCATCCTGGGTTTCTGCTACACGGTAGTACTGCAACAATATGTTGATATTACTGACCGGGGCCCGGAGGTTATGTGACAGGATCTGGGAGAATTCCGCCAGTTGCCTGTTTTTACGGGTCAGGTGTTCGGCACTCGAAGTCAGGCGTAAATTTTGCCTTTCCAATGATTGTTGCGCCGTTTTCAATGAAGTGATATCCTGGATATGGGATACCATGAAGACCGCTTCCCCTTCTTTATTCCTCACTGCGGTGGCGTTAAGGTTGACCCATATGGTATATCCCTGCTTGTGGGTATACCTTTTTTCCATCGTATGCGTGTGTACTTTACCGTTGATTAATTTTTGGAGGCCGGTCAGGTCCTCCGCCAGGTCATCGGGATGAGTGATGTCCTGAAACCTCATTTGGAGTAATTCCGTCCTTGAATACCCGGTGATCTGAGAAAGGGCGTCATTGACGTCCATCCATCCTCCATTGGGCGCTACGAGGGCCATGCCGCTGCCAGAGTGGAAAAAGGCATGGTGGAAGCGCTGTTGGGTTTCAATTAATTTCTCCTGTGTAAGTATTTGCTCTGTAATGTCGCTGTTGATGCCGATGAGACGTTCTGGTTTTCCCAGGGCATTCCGTTGGATGACGATTCCCTTGCTGAGGATATATCGGTAAGCGCCGTTTTTGCAGCGTAACCGGTGCAGGAATGAAAAACTGTTATTGGATGGCTCCTGTACCGACTGTAAAGTCTGCAGCAGTTTTGACTTATCCTCCGGGTGAATATGTCCGTACCATGTGTGGTAGCTATTTTCCAGTTCCGTATCTCCAAAACCCAGCATCGATTTCCATACGGTGGAAAGATATACGTCTCCGCTGACGACGTTCCAGTCCCAAAGGCCCCCTCCGGTTCCTTCCAGGGCATAGCGGAGGCGCTTTTCGCTTTCCACCAGGATGCGTTCGGATTGAATCCTTTCCGTGACGTCCTGGAAAAAGACGATATTGGATTCCTGGTCTCCATAAGAAATATAACTGGCGGTTACTTCTACTTCAATCAGTTTGCCGGCGCTATTATAGAAGGATTGGTGGACATTGATCACTTTTTCCCCTTTTACCCTTTCCCAGAAGCTGCCATAACTTTCTGCAGTAGCGGTGGGATAAAACGACCATACCTTTTTGCCTACTACCTGTTCCCTGGTGCACTCAAACAACTGTGCCCCGCTTTCATTGATGTAGGAAATAGTGCCATCGGGGTCAGCCCATAACATGGGCAGGGATGCCTGATCTATAGAGAACTGCATCAGCCGGAGGCGTGAGTCATTCAGCTTGATCTGCTCCTGGATCTGGTGAGCAGCTGTAATATCCTGGAGGACTCCATATATTCTGACCGCTTTTCCATTTTGCGCTTCGACCACCCCCTGGGTCCTGACCCACTTTTTGTTCCCTTTAGCAGTGATAAGCGGTAATTCTATATCCCATCCTTCCAAATCCCGTATGGCTTTATCGATCGCTGCCGTTTTCATCAGTTTGGCAGGGGCGGTATAGAACAGGATCGATTCATCAATGGTGGGCGTATAATCAAGGGGAACTTCATGTATGTTCTTTACTTCATTGGACCAGATCAGCCGATCCGGTTCAAGGTCCCATTGCCATCCTCCGATCCCCGCAATCGCATTGCTGTTCTCCGACAATTTATTGAGGGTAAGCAATTCTTCTTCCAGGGCCATGTAGAAGGTAACATCCTGGGCATTGGTCAATAATTGCGCAGCCCCCGTGCATTCATCTTCAATAAAGGTGATATGGGCGTGGAGCCATTTATATCGACCGTTTTTGCACCGGACGCGGTACCTGACCCTTATGGAGTTGTCTGCTTTATGCGTTTTCCAATGAGCGAGCAATTCCCCGACTTCATGGACAACGCCGGGTCTGTCATCGGGATGCAGCCATTCGTAAGGTAAGCTGCCGGTAATATCTGCTGAAGCGTATCCTGAAATCTCTGAGAAGGCTGGGTTGACATATATAAAGCTACCGTCCTCGTTTTGAAGACAAATGATCTCCTTGCTGTTTTCAATCAGGAGCTTATAAAAACCAGGTTGCTCTACTTTCAACTTCTTATTGTTAGTTAATACGTTCAATGGAAAGCGAGTTCGGAGGTAAGGTACAGATGTAATTTTATCGTTTGCACGAAGGACGTAAGTTACGGAAGAATCGTTATAACATTGTTTTCGCATTTGCTAACGAGTGGTTAAGCGGAGCATGAAAAAAGCCCGCAGGAAGTCCTGCAGGCTTTGGTTTTATCCATTGTAGGGTCGTGTTTTTTCGACACTTACGTATTTATACGGATGTGCATTATGCGTAAGTTTGCGCATGTAAAGGATGCCTATCATTAGTATCTGGCGGATAAGCGGTCATAATGTAATATTGACGGCTGCCATGATGTTGGTGGGCGCGGCAGGGAAATAGAAATTGGATGTTACCACTTGCTGATTACTGATATAGCTGGAGCTATACCCGTTTGGTTCATACCGGGCATTCAATAAGTTATACGCCATGAAGATCACCTGTACTTGTTTGAACAAGGGCTGGGGAAGCGTCCATACGATCCGGGTATTTTCATAGAAAAAGGGGTCCAGGCTCCTGGACTGCTTGGATGTGTTGTCCAGGTATTGCCTGCTGACATATTTGCTGATCAGGCTGATAGTGAGTGCCTTTACAGGGGTAAAATCCACCGTTGCCGCCCCGATAATGTCAGGGGAAAGGGCAATATCGGTGGAATGGTAGAGGTTTTCTTTCTGTGTCCCGTTGTCGTAATCGTCCAGGAATTCAGTGAAGTTGCTGATCTTATTTTGGCTCAGGGTCAGGTTTGCATTGATGTCAAACCAACTGACGGGCCTTAAGGTTCCCTGGGCTTCAACGCCTGCGCGGTAACTATCAGGAATATTGGTCCTGGTGTATTCTCCCACGTAGTTGATTTTCCCGGTGAGCACCAATTGGTCCTTGTAGCTCATGTAATAGGCGGTGACATTCCAGCTGAACAGGGAATTTTTCCGGCCGATATTCACTTCCAGGTCTGTGAGGTGTTCTGCCTTGGGTTGTTCTTGCTCGTTGGCTTCAAAATCATCCCGATTCGGTTCGTGGGCGGCCATGCTCACCGAAAGGTAACCGTTCCACCCGTGATGACCCGTGAAACTGATCCCTGCCTTGGGATTGACGAAGTCGAAGGCCTTGTGTACATATAAGCCCGGATTGTCATCAAAGCCGTTGATGTAATACTCAATCGTCCGGTTTTGAATATCCGCAAACGAGCTCCAGGTCTGGTTGAAACGGTGCTGCCATTTGGCATATACATTCCAGTCCGTTTTATGGGCTATGTCATAGTAATACTGATAGTCATTGGGGAAACCCGTTTGGGCCCAGGTGACAATCCCATAATGTTCTCCGTCATACCGGTCCCAGCCTCCTCCGAAAATGAACTGGTCTTTTGCCGAATGATATTGTAGTGAGGCGATACCCCCATAAAACCAGTTATTCAGCCATAACTGTTGTATCAGGTCCGTGCTGGTGATGGTGTCCCCATTGTATACGGGATTGGGCAGGCCATAGCCCGAAAACGGTTGCTGAGGCGAATATTCAACATAGTATCCTTTGCCCCTGGTTAGAAATCCTGCTGTATTGAGATCCCAGTGGGCATTGACAGTATGATTGAATAAGAGCTGGTAATAATCCTGCTGATAATTGTCCGTCTGATTTGGATAGGTGAAGTAATTATACTTCCTCGGATTGGCCGTAAACAGGTTCACCGAGTCGGCGGGCGTAAAGAACGAGGAGCCCTTGTTCTGGTCATAATATTGCTGCAGATCGGTATTGTTTCCAAACAGCTTGGCTTCTGGAACGCCGTTCCATGTCTGGTAGGTCTTTTCCACTCCTGTGATGAGGTTAAAACGCAGAGAGGATTTTGGCGTCAGGTAGGCGCCTGACAGGTAAAGCGATTTCAGGTCGCTCGATCCCCTGTCCACATAGCCGGCGCTGGTGATCCTGGAGAGGCGGGCGTCAATCGTGAAGTGGTCGTCAATCAATCCCGACCCCGCTTTGACAGTGCTTTTCCAGGTGTCGTAAGATCCTACGCTATTATTAATTTCCCCGGATGGTTTGTCATTGAAATCACTCGTACTGATATTAATGGACCCACCGAATGCCCCGGCCCCGTTGGTGGAGGTCCCCACTCCCCGTTGGACCTGCATGGAGCTGATAGAAGAAGCCAGATCGGGGAGGTCTACAAACGCCCTGGTCTTCCGCATCATTCATCGGGATGCCATTCAGGGTGACATTGATCCTGGTTTGGTCTACGCCCCTGATGGTGATGCCTGTATAACCTACCCCATTCCCCGAATTGGAATTAATGACCGTAGAAGGGGTCTGGTCAAGGAGGTACGGAATATCCTGACCGACGTTGTCTTTTTCCAGGTCCTTTGCCGCCAGTGTGGTAGCGCTGAAAGGGGTCTTATCCCCCGCTCTCAGGGCTTTAATTTCTATGGGTTGCAGGAAAAGTTCCCATTTGGACAAGGTATAGGTGGCCGTTGTACTGCTTTCGGCGGCGCGCCCGGGAAGGAACCTCGTTTTATACCCTATCTCGCTGATAATAAGCGTATAATCTCCATTTTTAGGGACCCGCAGCAGGAAGGCGCCTGATTCGTCGGATACGACCCCTCCGCCTTCGTACACTTTCCTTCCATCCAATGTTTTTCCAAGATGGACGGATACGCCGGCCAGGGGTTCCCTGGACGCGGAATCAATGACTGTTCCATGTAAAACGGCTTGTGCCTGCAGTAGTGTGGTACTGCATGATAAGCACATCGCCCAAAACAATTTTTTCATTTTCCTTTCGGTTTTTAGTGTTGAAAAATTGATTTGAGAAATGCTGCGATGGTAAAGGAAGCGAGACTGGCGCCATGAGGCGGTTTCACCTTTCCCTGCGCAGGCATTACCCTGTTCAGGTTCTACGGGTATGATCTCAGCTTGGCGGACGTCTCCGCCATTAAGCACCCCGAGGAATCTGTTGTTATAAATGACGGCACACTCTTGTGAGCGTGCCATGCATCCAGATGCAAAGCGCAAAATTAATAGAAATAAAACAGATAACCCTCGTAACTTTTACCATTCGACGTGCGTATTACTATAAATATTACAGCCATGCTTATAAGGAAAACGCTATTGGTGGCCGCTGCCGTCCTTGCTTTTACGGGTATCCACGCCCAGGACCAGACCCAGAATGCTGACCAGGGCCAGTTGCTCGTGAAGGCGCCCAATGTACAAAAGCGGGTAGTGGGTCCCTTTCATGCTATTCATGTGTCAAATGCCATAGACCTGGTGTTGAAGCAGGGAAATGAGGACGGAGTAGCTGTGAGCGCCATGGATGTGGCCTTACGCGACCGCATCATTACCAGGGTCGAAAACGGGGTGCTACTCATCTACTTTGAGACCAAGGGGTTTCACATGAATTGGGTATGGACAGACAGGAAGATCAAGGCCTTTGTGTCTTTTAAGATGCTGGATGAACTGACTGCCTCCGGATCCAGTGATATGTACGTGGACGGAAGCATCCAGTCCGATAATCTGAAGATCGATCTTTCCGGTTCCAGCGATTTTAAAGGGGCAGTGAAAGTAGGTCAGCTGGGCCTGAGCCAGAGCGGGAGTTCAGACGTCAAGATCCAGGGCTCGGCCACGAATCTCCGGATCGGGCTCAGCGGAGCCAGTGATGTGAAGGGGTACGACTTGGTCGTTGATAACTGCACCATCGATGCCAGCGGTTCTTCCGATGTCTATATAACCGTCAATAAAGAACTGAGAGTGGCTGCCAGCGGGTCTTCTGATGTCCACTATAAAGGCGAAGCAGAAGTAGTGAATGTCAGGTCTTCGGGGTCGAGTTCGGTGTCGAAGAAGGGGTAGGGGCATGAAGCCATCCTAGAGATACGCTTAATGTATCAGATGAAACATTCCCACAGATTGCCTTGAAGAACTGAATTTGACCATCAGAACGGCTATAGTCAACACCCCCGATAGTCGTTGATAATCAAGGTCAAAAAAAAGAAATCCACCGGTGTGAATAAAAATATAACTATGGAAAATGGTCAATCTTTCGCATATTCAGACCTTCGCCTTATTATTGCATTGTAGTTACAAATGTAACGACAAAAAGAAGCCCCCGCTTTTGGAAAGCGAGGGCGTAAATAGAAGGGATTTGGGCAGTGCGCGGTTTGGACCCGCGTAAGTTGGAACCGCAAATTCCTCTATCTCTTATCGGGGTTGATAAAAACCTTTTCGAACCGCTTGTTTGGATCAGGCGGTTTTTCATTTTACCTTACAAATGTTCTAAATCATTTTAACATTTAGAAGAGTTAGATATTAACAGATGTGGATAAGGGAATCCAGGTAATTTCATGTGGCGGACTACAGGGCGTTACACGCCGAATCTGGCCAGGAATATAGATCTGGCAGGGTTTTCAGCCTACAAAAATAGACTAATTGCCTGTGGTGGCGCTTATCGCCTGACGTCTGAGGACCATGTATTCCAACAATAAAAACCGGTTGTATGCCACAGAACGGAATTCATACCGGATAAACCGGTTATGGAGGAATATCCGCCGGAAAGGATTGCGAAAATAATCAGAGAAACTGGCGATAAAGAAGACAAAGGAAGCGTCGTCTTCGTCCAGGCTACGAATAAGGATAGGAGGGATCCCGGAAGGGGGCGCTCCCAGTCGAAGGAGCGTGCTTGACAACAAGACCTGATCCATATACGAATCCGTATGGGCAAGGACTGCCCGGGTCTCGGACAGCAGGAGGGGTTTTAACGAATCGAGGGCCGGGATGGAACAGGCCCCCAACAACCAGCAGCGCCTTATAACGGGAATAGCCGGTGTGCAGGGTCCCCGTGAGGCCGTTGGCGTGCGCTTCCATCAACGTCTTGATCCTCCGGAGCGTACTATCGGGCAGATCCATATTGTCCAACAAAATGGAAGAGTCGTCCAAATCGTCCGGCAGCGCATGACTGTGGTTCAGGTGGATTAAAAGGGGGTCTCCCGGGAAAGAGATGGTAAACTAAAAAAGAGGGCGGCCATTGCAAGTTTGTCAAAAGCGGTTGAAATTCTTTACGACCACCAGCTTCAAAAGTCAATTTTCAAGCTCTATGGTCGAGAATTACCAATAAGTCAAGGTATCTGCTTACAATGAGCCTGAGGGCAAGATAAACTGAGGAGAATCAAAAATAAAAAGAAGGACGATAAGTAACCGCCCTTCTCCTTAAAATGATAAATTAAATTACTTCACAATTGTAAACTCAGCAGTTGTACTCTGAATAGTCAGTTCAGGCACTCCATTATACCACGCATAAAGCATATAATGATGACTGTTGTCATAAAGGGAAGTCAAGGTATCATCTATGCCTTGCCTAAGATGAACCAATAAAGAAGAGCTATCATTGACAATTCCAAAATCGGTTTCGATGCTTAACCCAGTTGCATAGGGTTCATTTGGAGGGCCTTCCCAATATGAATATCCATTAGGATTTGTCGGTACATATCCTGGTTTCGCTGTATTTATTAATGTCTTTACATCGCCCTGAAGAATGTATATTCTAACACTATCGACAACAAATCCATTTTGGCCACCAGTAAATAGATTATTTCCTGACGAATCTTCATAATGTATTATTGCCAAGTTTGAATAACCTTCCGACGTGTGGCTTTTGCTGCAACTTGTTATTACAGATAAAAACGCAAAGGCCAATATTGAAAGTCTCATGTACATCACTTTGATTAAAGATAATATTTAAAAATATTGGCAAATATTAGTTGATGCTAATGTATTCACAAATTAGAGTACTGTAGTGTTTTACTAAGTTTTTACTAGGAAGGATAAATATTGTATACAATGGTTTGAAAATAAGAGTAATCCTTACCAGCAGAATAGTCGTCAGAGTAATCGGTAGTACTGTTGTACCAACCATTACTTACACCTCCTAATCCCCAATTCATATAAAGCATACTGGCTGAAGCAGAAAGATAATTGGAGTATGTATATTGGTCTATGATGCCTCCTAGGGTCCCGTAAGTGGTTTCGGTTATCGTTTCCCAGTACTGGGTTTGTTGAATACCCTCACAAACCCAGGAATGCCTATCTGTATAAGGGGTATAGCCGATTCCTATAATGTCGTTTTCGCCGGTTGATCCGGTTATAATACAAGGGCGCTGGTTATTTAGGAGCTCGTTAATCAATAGCGTTGAATATGAAGTGCCGTTTTGAGCACCGCTTAATTCCTGGGCAGATATCGTTTCTGATCTTGATACATTTTTGTAACCAAAATCACTAAAAACATCGGCACAATAAGTGTCGTCGCAAGTGGTACTGCCGGCGCTATAGGAAGCAAATGTGCCAGACCCTACAGTGTGTGATCCAATATCACCAATTAACTGTGCTTCTGACGGAGTTCCAGCAGTAAGACTCATTGTAGTTTCCATGTTATAGCTGGCGGGAAGTTTCCAGAAATACATGATTTGTGCCATAGATACCGGAAGACATCCAGCAACATCATGCCCGCAATTGTTGGCTGTTGTTGGGGTTTCTCCATTCGTAGGACAGTAAGTATTATAATTACAACCCTGATCCCAGCTTGTACCGCATAGGGGGCCGATGTTTATCGCGACCGTAAAGTATCCGTCAATCGTAAAGGTCGGAGGAGGAGGGGGATTAATCGAAGTGGCGGGAGTTGGCTGAATTAGCAAGTCGCTTTTTAGTGATGTTGCCGGTTGTCTAAAAGAGGGTACATACTTGTGTAATAGCCCCGTCCATTGCCTTTTATTCTTGGTTCTAATTGAGTCTAGTTTGGCAGTGTTTAAATTACGAACCCCCTGGATATTACTAGCATGTTTATTTAGCCACCTCCTGATACCTATAGGTGGGTTATCAATGCCAAAATATCCTTTATCATTATAAGCAAGAATGGATGGATACAACTTTGATGCTGATAATACAACAAAGCCGCCCGGGTCCATATTTACAACGTGAAAGTACGGAAGCCCCTCTTTGTCGGTAATTGTTTGTGAACTATTAATCGTATAAGAAACACTCTTATTCCTGTCTTTCAAAAACCCCATTGCCAGTTGGGATGCGGCTGAAAGACTTACTGAATTAGTATCTCCGGTTATATCAGTTGTAGCAACTGATAAAGAGCCGTCGTTGGCTTGTCTAGGTGACATTTCTTTTTGGCAGGACGTAATGGTAAATAGGGCTGTTATACAGCCGAACCAGAGGTAATGCTTCATATGAGGTGTTTGGTGTTTGATCGCTTAAGGTATAGTCATTGTTCCTAATAAGAAAATATTAGAACATTAAATTATGTTAATTTGGATTTTAAGCAATTACACTCCTCTTCTATAGCATTAATTTCTTTCAGTACGTCAGATCATGATCTCAAGGTTTCAATATTTCACATTTACGAATTTCAGGCATTCGTAGCTCTTTTTCTCTAATTGTAGACCTTATTACCCTATTTCTCTCGCTTAAAGGGAAATTATTAAGCGATGTTTTAGACACTCTTTCTCAATACACTGTCGACTTAGCACATCAATCTTATGCGCTATATAAGATGGACGTGGAAATGGCAAAACAGACTCAGGAACTGGCTGCGTTGGTAACTGGTATTATCAAACTCCGGTAAAAGATTCGGTGGCTACTAGGATATTTAGTCCGGCATATGATAAAAACGGTTCAAAGCGGTCAGATCCAATTTAGAATTTTTACTTCCCTTAGCGCGAAGCAAAAAATAAAACTGTGTATAACTCACACATTAAATATTTAGTACAAAAGAAGTATCTAGTTTTGTGGCAGTCTCTTTAACAGTGTGTTGATAAGTAATTTTCTCAGAAATCAAAGTGGAATGCTATAATTGTAACAGCTACTTATACGGACGCCCCGGAAAACTAGTGGCCATAAAAAACCGCTTGCGGAAACAAGCGGTAATAAGATAACAGGTTCAATCCAACTTAAAACGGAGATAAGAAATGTTTGGCGGTGCGACAATCAAGAGTCCAAATCTTGAGATGCGTCAAATCGATCTTAAAAGCCCTCGCCTTCCAAAAGCGGGGGCGCTCTGTTTTATTGCTACTACAATAATAAGGCGACAGTTTGAATATGTGAAACATAAATTATGGTCTTGGCCACTATTTTTGTCACATTTGTGGAATTGCTTCTTAATATATTGGTTGTCAATTTTTTATCTTTATAGTGCCCCGCGCTACTCCCGGCAGTCCTACTTACTTTTTTTCACGCCCCTATGGAACATTGAAAATGTTCCTATCAATTCATCATAATGTAAATCTCAGGTTGCGCTCCAAATATCAAAGAAACTGAAACATTTACATTCATCAGCAGATATACTTTGGGACTAAACAATTTCACCTCTTTTAGTACAAGTAAAAATACCAAGGACAATATTGAAAACCTCATATGCAAGATAAGGTTCATCTTCCTGGGCTTGAAGTAGTTCTTTTCAGTTGGTTTTGGGATGTTCAACCCCCATCCGCTAATAACTTTGATAACCTTTCTTACTAACGAGCTGTGAAGGGCCATCAGAGAGCCCCTAAAACGAAAAACCCCGGCAAATGCCAGGGTTTTGTTGCGAAGGGAGGGATCGAACCTCCGACCTTCGGGTTATGAGCCCGACGAGCTACCGCTGCTCTACTTCGCGATCTAATATTTTTTAAGTATTACTTTTCGCGTTGATTGGACTGCAAAGGTAATACGCGACTTTATATCTGCCAAATATTTTTCTTCTCTTTGACCTACCTTTGCGGGGATGCAAGCAGGATTTGTTAACATTTTCGGAAAGCCGAATGCCGGTAAGAGCACGCTACTCAATCAATTGATAGGAGAGAAGCTGGCCATCGTATCTCCCAAGGTACAGACCACCCGTCATCGCATCAAAGCCATCCTGACCACGGATGCCTACCAGATCATTTTCTCCGATACGCCGGGTATCATCGATCCGCAGTACAAGCTGCACGAAAAGATGATGCAGGCGGTAAAGGGCAGCCTGGAAGACGCGGATGTGGCGTTGTTGCTCGTGGATAGCCTTGAAAACCCTCCTGAAGCGCACGAAGTCTTTGCGGCCCTGCAATTGAAAGTACCCGCCATCGTGGTGCTGAATAAAGTAGACGCATTGGGAGAGA
>Ga0302300_1001502_pt1 | contig 13209 bp, 15 predicted proteins | sample III_Palsa_E1_1_FD_198756 | JGI IMG/M metagenome (GOLD analysis project Ga0302300, IMG submission 198756) | Peat permafrost microbial communities from Stordalen Mire near Abisko, Sweden - III_Palsa_E1_1 | ecosystem: Environmental > Terrestrial > Soil > Palsa > Peat permafrost | place: Sweden... | reverse complement strand
TCTTAAGCGGTATACTTCAACATCCTCTTTCTCTTTTTTCCTTGTATAGCCACCTTCCTGACTAAATATTCTGCCATCGAAAGTAATGGAGAAATATAATTCCACAGTAATTATTTCCTCAATATCAGGCGCAGTCATATGCTTTATTTCTCTGTTCTCAATAGCTACAAATTTGTCCTGGTTAAGCTTATTAAGTATTAGTAGCAATTCGGAAAGCTCTGTTTCTGTTCCCTCCTTTTTAAGTCCTTCGCTTATCTCGTTTAAGTTATGCACAGGGCGTACCAGGTTTTCGTTCAAATAAGTAATAACCCTGTCCAATTTTTCCAAAGGCCCAAAAATCTTTTTTGGCGGCGCATTTGGCCTTAAATTTAAATAGGGTATAGAAATAGGCCTCATATAATTTTAGAGTCTTTTACAGAAATACAGAATAGTAGTTTTTGCATTCTTCTTTATATAGTATAATATCAATTAGCGTTTTTGTTTAAAGAAAAAACTTTACGAAAATATCTTTTGAGGCAACTAGAGAATAATAGAAAAAGTTATTATTATTTAGTTGTATCAGTTCCACTTTTATTTTTTCTTTCACTATTATTAGAACTAAGGAGAACGATAAGAAAATATAATAAAGATTACAAAAGAAATAATAAATAAAACAATGCCTGATAAAAGAATGGTCATTTTTGAGTTTGCAAGGTTATTATAGGCCAATTGCTTTCTTTTTGTAAGAAGCCCACGCTCCATACTCTCTATCTTTTCAGACGCTACATCTGTTTCGTTACGAAGCAGTAGCCTTTTATAAATATTTTCTTGCTTTTGAAACACTTCCTGATTAAAAGACGGGGATAACCTATTAGTAGCAGTAACTATTCTTTTATTAACTATTTTTTCCCAGGCGGAAATGTTAGCAGCCTGTAATTTATTATCCTGGGTCAGGTAATAAATCTCTTCCACATATTTCCTTAGATTAGCAGTGTCTTTTTCAAATTCTACAGAATATTTTAAATCTTTAAAGCTGGAATAAGCCATGGCGCTCGACTCTACCTGGCCGAGCTCATGTTCTGCTTCCTCAAGTTTTTGAAGTACGTGGTAAGTGTGGTCTACCCAGCCAAAATAAATATATGAGTCTCCTATGGTTTTAAGAGATATACCGATTGATATAGTAAGTATGAGCAGGGAAGCAATTAAACTTATTATAAGCGGATTAAGAGAAAATTTATTCATAACATCTGGTTTAACAATTATTAAAAAAAGCCTGAAGTATTCTTCAGGCTTCCCTAATCAACTAACTAATTAACTATTAAACTATTTGGACGCTACTACAACCGTCTTCTTCTTTATTTCTATGTTTTCTTTTTCTGCAGCTGTAGCAGACTCATTAATCTTTTTGGCATGTGCTTTTATTTTGGCCCCATCCGGATTGGGTTTTATGGTTTCTTGTTTTATAGATTCCGTAGAAGTAGTAATTATTTTATGGTGCTTTACAATAGTTGCATGATGTTCCTTAGTAGTGGTTATTTGCTCAGGAGTCATCTTTTTTTGTAATAAGGCATGTTGTTTTTTAGCGCCTTCAACATGTTTGCTCATTTCATCAACGCTAACTTTTTTGTCTTTAGCAGTTCCATTCTGAAGCTCTTCACTTTTTATTTTAATAGTAGTATGGTGTTCTGTTAATCTGGCGCTTGCTTGTTCAGTAGTTTGAGCGTTTGAATAAGACGCAAAAAAAACTGCAACCAAGGTAAATGTTAAAAATTTCAAAGCTTTCATAATTCTAATTTGTTTATTTAAATTGTTTTAAAAGTGAATCTGGATACTATAAAACAGCGCCATTTCTTTGTACTGTCTTAAATAATTTAACGTTGTTTTGCTGAACCACTTTTAAGAAATTTTTTCTTCTCTTGCTACTATGTTGTGCAGCAAATCTCTTTTGCCATTGCGAAAGAGGCGAATCATCCTTCTTCCGCAAAACAGAAGTATAAAAAGGAGTAGTGAATATGATTAAAAGAACAATAGTCCAAACAAACCACCATACTAAGTGCATTCCCCAGAAATAATTATCGTAGTACATCATAATTTTAGGTTTTAAAGTTTTATTGATTTTATTGTAATGATTCTATTGTTGTTTTGCCGCTTGCTTTTCAAGAAATTTTTTCCTCTCCTGAAATTCCTCGGAAGTAATTTGCCCGGAAGCAATTTGCTTATGCAATAAGTAAAGAGGAGAATCATTCTTCATCCGCCAAACTGGTAAATAAAAAGGCGTAACAAATATCCATAAAATAAATACTATCCAAAAAAACCACCATATTAAGTGCATTCCCATAAAGTGATATCCTTCGTATAACATATCTTTAAAATTTAATTTGTGTCGACCTAATTGTAATTATTTTAAATATTACTTCATTAAATCTCTTCAAGTAGTTTTTTCTTCTCCAAATACTCTGCAGTAGTAATTTGCCCTGAAGCAAAACGCTTTTTAAGTATGTAAAGTGGAGAATCATTCTTTCTCTGTTGTCCCGGCACATAATAAGGCGTAGCAAATATCCAGAACAGCAACACTATCCAAATAAACCACCATATTAGGTGCATTCCCCAGAAGTGATAACCATCGTATAACATAATTCCTTAATTTAAAAGTGGATAGAGCTAATCGTATTATTTGCTTTAATTATTATATCAAAGGTGAGCGTTTTAGGGCAGATAGGTCTTACATAACTATATAAAAAGATTACATAGTTCACTGATTTGGGATTGGAAAGTAATTACCCTTCCCTAACCCGCTTTACAAAGGCGATTAGTTCAGGAAAGAACAATGCGAATTCCTTTTCATAGAGGGCATGGTCTTTTCGCAAATCTTCGATGGCTAGGTTCATGTGCGAATCAAAAGAAGTTCTGCGGGACATACCTAATAATACTTTTTCAATGCCATCGTATCGGCCATAATTAACCAGCCAATTGTGTTCAACCATATAAGGGAAAAAATTGTTTACCCGCTCGGGCAGCTCTGGCAAGTGTAATTCTATATAAGCATACACCAGAGCGGCATAATCTTCCAGGGGAATTTCAGAATATTCATTCCAGTGAAGAGCCAGAAAATGGTCGTAAAAAATATCTACTATCACGCCAGAATATTTGGCATACGCAGGCCTAAGGCGCTGTTTGCTCTGCTCTACTATAGGATGTTTGTCGGTAAACTCATCAATTTGGCGGTGTAACCTTATGCCTTTTTTTATGCCCTCGCTAAATTTGTTGATTTCGGCCCCCTTTACAGAGTCGGCAATAAAGTTGCCAAGCATTAGCTCCCCCAACCCTTCTGAAAGGTAAATATGAGCCAAGTGGTTCATATGCTGTTATTCCTCTTCGTCTTCTTCATCATCCTTTGGCGCATTCTCTTGTCCCGTTTTTCGGAATGAAGTTAAGATATTAAATCCTATGCCAAATTCAAAATAAAGATTGTAAACGCTATGGGGATCTACACTGCCCTGGTAAGTCTGGTACTTTATATAAGTTGTTCCTAACTGTAAATGCGAGTACCAGTGTTTACCAAAATATACCTTTATACCCGTTAGCGCGCCATAGCTTTTGTATTGATCAATAGTAGAAATAAAGTTTTGCATATATTCTTGTGCATAAAACCCATTTTTCTGCGAATACAGATAATAGGCGGAAATGATCCAGTATGCCCTTGCTTCTTTTGACAGCCGGAATAACTGTTGGCTAATACCTCCTCCCTGCACGGTAGGGCCATAAACGCCCCTTAGCATCGTTCCCTTAATGCTGAGATCAAGTGTAGGGTAGAATATATAATTAAGGCCGCCTATGCCAGTGGATATACCCAGGTTAAAAGTCCGTTTTGGGACCTTCATAGCCAATGGAATAGAATCTTCTTCCTGCGCAAATGAATACAAGTGAAGAGTTAAAAGAATAAAAATCGTGCAAAAAAATCTCATTAAAAGCTAATTACGAAAAAAAAGCAAAAAGGCTACAAAATGTCAATAACTTTTATTGGCGGACGGGCAACAATGGCGCTATTTTCAGAAACAATAATTGGCCTTTCTATAAGGATTGGATTTTCTGACATAATTTTTATCCATTGTTTTGCAGAATAGCTCTTGTCCTTGTACTTTTCCTTAAACAATGGCTCTGTTTTACGGAGCAGTTCTTCGGGTTTCATACCCAGTTTTTTAAGCAACTCGACAAGTTCTTTTGGGGAAGGCGGTTCTTTAAGGTATTCCCGTATGGTAACATCCTTGCCATGTTTGTTAAGTATCTCCAGGGCTTCCCTGCTTTTCTGGCAGCGGGGGTTATGAAAAATGATCACTAGTGGACTACTTCAATAGTAAGGTTGTGATTGGTATATATACAAATATCAGCGGCTATGTTAAGGCTTTCTCTTACTATCTCTTCTGCGCTTAATTGAGGGGCGTGCTTTTTTAACGCAAGCGCAGCAGACTGGGCATACATACTACCAGAGCCTATAGCGGCAATATTATTATCCGGCTCCAATACATCTCCAGTACCAGATACTACCAGTAGTTCATCTTTAGAGGCTGTAATAAGCATGGCTTCCAGCCTACGTAAATACCTATCGGTGCGCCAGTCTTTGGCTAGTTCTATGGCTGCGCGTTTCATATTGCCTCCATAGGCTCCCAGCTTTTCTTCAAAACGTTCCAACAGAGTAAAGGCATCGGCGGTTGAACCTGCAAAACCCGTTATTATTTTACCGTCCAGCAGCTTTCTTATCTTCTTCACATTACTTTTGGCTACTGTGTTTCCCATGGTTGCCTGCCCGTCTGCGCCTATAGCCACCTGCCCGTTGTGCAGCACCGCCAGCACTGTTGTTGATCTTATTTTTATCATTTACTATATAATGAGAATTGATTGTACAAAAAAGCCCCTCCTTATTGGAGAGGCTTTTGTAATATTAGATTAATATTCTTACGGGATCTTCCAGATAGCCTTTAAGCGATTGTAAGAAGGCTGAGCCAATTGCTCCATCCACCACTCTATGGTCGCAGGAAAGCGTTACTTTCATAATATTTCCTATCTTAATTTGTCCGTCTTTTACTATCGGCGTTTGTTTTATGCCGCCAACTGCAAGTATACAAGCATCGGGAGGATTTATTATTGCTGTAAATTCTTCTATACCAAACATACCCAGGTTTGAGATTGTAAAGGTATTACCTGTCATTTCTGCCGGTTGCAATTTTTTACTTTTTGCTTTAGCCCCTAGTTCTTTTACTTCTGTAGCGATGTACGAAAGCGATTTACTGTCTGCAAAGCGTACTACCGGAACTACTAAGCCTTCTTCTACAGCTACAGCAACTCCTATGTGTATATGGTGGTTGTATCTTATTTTATCTCCCAGCCACGACGCGTTTACTTTAGGATTTTGCCTTAATGCCGCAGTAACTGCTTTTATCACCATATCGTTAAACGAAATTTTCACCGGGGATATCTCGTTCATGCTGGTTCTGGCCTCAATAGCCTTGTCCATGTTAATTTCCATGGTAAGGTAGAAGTGAGGAGCGCTAAATTTACTTTCAGCAAGGCGTTTAGCGATCACTTTGCGCATTTGTGAAACCGGAACTTCTTCGAAGCTTTCCTGCCCTACAATGCTTGGCAAAGTAATGGCCGGAGCAGCGGATTTTCCTTTATCAGGCGCCGCTGTGGTAGTAGTCGCAGGTTTAAATGATTCTATGTCTTTCTTTACAATTCTTCCATTCTCACCGCTGCCGTGTACTTGTTTAATATCAACTCCTTTATCTTTGGCTATCTTTTTAGCTAATGGAGATGCCTTAATGCGCTGGTCGTTTGAACTTACCGCTTCAGTATGAGTTTCTGCTTTTGCTGTTTCCGCCTTAGGCTCGGCATTTTGTTTTACCTGCTGTGTAGCCGTTTTAGCGGCAAGTAGCGGGGTGTAATCTGTTCCTTTCTCTCCAATAATTGCCAATACTGCATCTACAGGTATGGCTTCACCTTCTTTAGGGCCGGTATATAATAACGTTCCTGTCTCGTATGATTCCAGTTCCATTGTCGCCTTATCAGTAGCTACTTCTGCAAGTAGTTCACCTGATTTAACGCTATCGCCTACTTTTTTATGCCAGGCTACTATGGTTCCCTCCGTCATGGTATCGCTCATTTTAGGCATACGCATTACTGCCGCCTTTATATTAGAGGTATCTACTGCGGGGGTAGCTTCTGCAACTTTGGTTTCAGCCGGGGCTTTTTCTTCTTTTGCAGCTCCATTGCTATTCGGGGTTGCAGCCCCGTTTTTAGCGCCTTTAAGCAGGTCGTCTATGTTTTCTCCTTCTTTTCCTATAACAGCCAACACGCCATCAACCGGAGCAGATTCTTTCTCTTTTACGCCAATATAAAGTAACGTTCCATCGTTGTATGATTCCAACTCCATAGTCGCCTTATCGGTTTCTACATCGGCAAGCACATCTCCTGATTTTACTTTATCGCCAACTTTTTTATGCCAGCTGGCAATGACACCCTCTGTCATGGTATCACTCATTTTAGGCATTCTGATAACTTCAGCCATTGCAGATCTCTTTCTTTAAAATACCGTTAAAATTAGTTCTAATTAGAAGATTTTTCAAGCACAATTATAGGTAATCTTTAAAAAATTAAAAAGGGCAGTACTACCGCCCTTTTTAATTTTATGATTTTTTATAAAATTTATACTGCTATACGATGTTTCTCTTCCACCTCCGCAGCGCTTTTTTGATCTTCAATGCCAAAACGTTTTAACATTTTGTAATGAGACCTTAAAGCGCCCATAAAAGATGGGTTTTCTATATATGGGACATTAAATTCTTCGGCCGTCTTTTTTACAATTTCAGCCAGGGCCGGATAGTGAATATGGCAGGTTTTAGGAAATAAATGATGCTCTACCTGCATATTAAGCCCTCCGCAAAACCAAGTGGCCCAAAAGCTTTTTGTAGCAAAATCGGCTGTAGTTCGCATTTGGTGCACCGCCCAGGCCTCTTCTATATTTCCTTCATCATTAGTAATCGGAAAATCTGTTCCTTCTACTACGTGCGCCAGTTGAAATACCAACCCTAATACTAGCCCTTCTGCTAAATGCAATGTAATAAAGCCGATGATAAACTGCCACCAGGTAACATTTACTACAACTAAAGGAATGATAATGAAGATGCAGTAATAGATAAACTTAAAAAAGAACAATCTAAATACTTCTTTACGAGGATGCTTAGTATTATCGTGGCTACCGCCAATGTTTTTTTGGAAAAACTTTACATAATCTTTTCTAAATACCCACGAAAGGCTTGCAAAGGAATATAAGAAAAAAGCATAAAGATGTTGGTATTTCTGTATTTTATTTTTCTTGTCTTCGGGGGAAAGCCTAAGCAAACCAGGAGCTACCTGTATGTCTTCATCATGCCCGGGGATGTTGGTATAGGTATGGTGTACTACATTGTGGGTAATGTTCCACATATACGCATTGGCCCCTAATAAATCGAAGCTGTGGCTAAGAAATTTGTTTACCTTAGGATTAGAAGAATATGCTCCATGAATAGCGTCATGGCCTATATTAAATGCTGTAAAAGCGCAAAACATTCCCAGTAAAGCGGCCAGCAATAACATTATTCCCGGAGAAAATTTGTTAGAAAGAATGAGTGAATAACAAGTAATTAACCCACCCAGAAAAAAAGTACTTTTAATATACATTAACCAATTAGCATTTCGCGAAAGGTTTCTTTCTTTAAAGTAAACGTCAACCCTCTCTCTTACAGTTGCAAAAAAATAAGATTTTTCTTTGTCAATAAATTTAACTTTTGATGCCATAAAAAAATAAGATTGTAAAGAAAATTAAAGGTAATAATTTCACTTGTTTAGTACGTTTATAATAAATAAAAGTTCTTCAGGTGTTCGGTACTGTTGAATAAATCAATAGAATACATGCTTCCTGTATAATTTAACGTATAAAGACACAAGTTATGATGTTCAAACTGATCCATACATTGTAAATTATAATTTAAGATAGAAGCCAACAATATACGCATGGCCCTACCGTGCATGCAAATAAGAATTAAATCCTCTTCTTTTTTTTCGGTAATGTTACCCATAGCCCGTTTAAGCCTTATGCTTACATCTACGGGGCTCTCTCCTCCTTCGGTTTTTAATTCAATATTGCCTTTATTCCATTCATTTACTACATAATCATAATAAGTATCTGCCCCGGTAGTAAGCATTTTACCATCTCTTTCGCCCCAACTTATTTCATTAAACTCAGGCATAATTTCATATGGAATTCCTTGATCTATAAAATGTTGTACCGATTGCTTAGTACGTTTTAAACCTGAAAGGTAAATTTTTTTAAAGGGGACATTACTGTACATTTTAAAAAATGCCTCCGCCTGCCTGAGGCCTGTCTCATTAAGATCCGTATCAACCCCACTTCCCTGCAAAATGCCTTTTAAGTTATATTCGGTCTGGCCATGCCTAATCAAATATATTTTTTTATTCAATTCCAGCTATTTTTACAACAAAGGTAAACATATTTGCATTTAAATATTATAAATTCAGAAAGAATCAATTCTTTTGTACATTTACTAATATTTTTAACTCATTAAAGAAAAAATGAACTTAAATATCATTAAAAAAACAGTTTGCATTTTAATTCCTTTGGCATTTTTTTCAGCATGTAACCAGCATGGCCAAGAAGGTACTGTAGATGAAACAATTACGCAAACACCAGGTAATCAGCCAGTAAGTAACGAGACAACAAAAACTGATACTGTAAGCGCTACAAAAAAGGATTCTACTTCGGTAAAGGACTCGTCACAAACAAAAGCTTCTATACCCATAAATGAAAAGCAACAAACACAGGGTAAATCTCCTGTAGCCCCTAACTTTATAAGAAGCTCTGGTGAAACAAGCCCTGCTTTACCTGAAACCACTATAGAACCTGGGGTAAATTATTACGATATAGCAATAAAAAAATACGAGCAAAAGGATTATGCAGGAAGTATAGACGCTTTTGATAAAGAAATACTTTTGCATCCTTCTAACGCTGATGCATACTATAAAAGAGGATTGGCAAAAATGGAGATTGAAGATTTTGATGGCGCCTCTGATGATTTTACAAAAACACTGGAGCTTAAGCCAAATTTTTACGATGCTCTTATAAAAAGAGGAAATGCTGAACTATACTCTAATGATTATGTTGCTGCAAAGAAAGACTATAACAAAGCTCTAACCTATACTACAACTTTAGAGCTATTGATGAATAGGGCTGAAGCAAATTTTAAAACCAGCGATTACCAGGGAGCAATAACAGATTATAATACTGTTTTGGAAAAACAACTTTCTACCAGTTTTGAAATTTACTACAAAAGGGGGCTTGCAAAAAACGAGTATGGCAAGTATAAAGACGCTATTGCCGATTTTACACAAGCCATACAAATATTCCCTAACTATGTTTATTCTTATTATTCGCGCGGGTTTGCCGAATTACAACTACAGAAATACAAAGAAGCTATTACCGATTTCACTAAAGTAATTCAATCTTCTCCCAGAGAGACCAACGCCTACTATTTTAGAGGCATAGCCCATAGTAAGTTGAACTACCTTGAGGCAGCCAGGGCAGACTTTGGCAAAGTAATAGAACTTGATCCTAATTTTGAGGACGCTTACCTGCAAAGGGCTGAAATTGAAGGATCGGACGGCAAACTGACCGAGGCTATACAAGACCTTACCAAAGCTCTCAAAATTAACCCCCGCTCCAAAGAGGCCTATTACAATAGGGGGAATTTTTATGTAGAAAATGGAGCTTTTGACCAAGCGATTTCTGATTTTAAGAAAGCTATAGAAATTGATCCCAAAGATGCAGACTCTTATTACTCTAAGGGGATTGCTGAAATGGAATCTAAAAAATATAACGATGCCTGCGACTCTTTTAGCAAAGCAAAAGCGCTAGGCGATGAAGAAAGAGCCCCAGCTATGATAGAAAGAAATTGCAGAAAGGCAAAGCAATAACAATACAACGAGGGGGAGAGATTGATGAGAGCGGATATTACAGTACAGCAATTAAATAATTTTTGTAAAAATACCCTCGTCTCAAACTTAGGCATTGAATGCATTGAGCTTGGGGAAGACTATCTTACAGGTAAAATGCCAGTAGATGAACGAACCATACAACCAGTGGGGTTGTTACATGGAGGGGCGTCGGTAGCTTTTGCAGAAACGCTTGGTAGCCTGGCTTCTGTAGGGTTAATAGACACTAATAAACAACTATGCGTGGGGCTTGAGATCAACGCTAATCATGTAAGGGGAGTTAAAGAGGGGTATGTATATGGCAAAGCGCAGGCTTTACACATAGGCAAACGAACACACCTCTGGGATATACGAATAGAAAATGAAAAAAAGGAGTTGGTTTGCATATGCAGGCTTACTATGGCGATTATAGATAAATAGTGAGTGAATGAAAATAGGAAGAGATTATAAACACGATCTTTCCTTTTCTGATGAAAAAGAAATTATTGAAGATTTTTTAAAAAAGGCCCAACACCAGAATAAAGGTTTTGCCTTGTGGAAACTTCCTGAATCTGCTACAAAATACATTTGCATTGGCCTTACTGAACTAACGTATAAAAAATTTGACATTGAGAACGACAAGGGCTTTGCCGTTAGCCGCTTTATCAATGTTAACCACAACTACTACCTAATACCCCCGGAACTAATTGTTACTATTACTAATGGGCAAGTAACATTCTCAGGAACAGCTTCTGAAGCTGCTATAGAAGAATTTTTATCTTATGACAATTCTGACCAAAAAGGTGAAGATGAACCCATTGTATTTGAGTCTTCAAAGGCCGTCTATATTGCCATGGCAACGGAGGCGGTAAAGAGAATAAAACAGGGAAGTTTGAAGAAAGTAGTAGTAGCCAGGTGCAAAAAAAATATTGACAGTATTGTTAATCCTGTTGATTTGTACAACCTACTTACAGAAACTTATCCAAATACCTTTGTTTCACTAGTCCATATTCCCAAAGAAGGCACATGGATAGGCGCCTCGCCTGAACTGCTTATGGCTATTGAGAAAAATAATACATTAAGAACTATTGCTCTGGCAGCCACACAAAATGTATTGCCAAAACAATCAACTGCCGATGTAGTCTGGAGGGAAAAAGAGATTGAAGAACAGGCTTTGGTAAACCGCTATATTGCCTCTTGTTTTCAGAAAGTTAATTTAAAAGATTACGAAGAAACCGGCCCAAGAACTATACGCACCGGACATTTAATGCATTTGAGAACCGATTTTTCAATTAATCTTAATACAACAAAGCATTCAGTATCTACAGCAACTAATATGCTGAAACTATTACACCCTACCTCCGCCGTATGCGGAATGCCTAAACAAGAAGCTATTGATTTTATTACTAATACGGAAGGGTTTGATCGGGCGTTGTATGCTGGCTTTTTGGGTCCTGTAAACATAGAACAGGAAACAAAACTATTTGTAAACATACGCTGCGCAAGGCTGTTCCAAACTTCTGCTTTACTTTATGCAGGAGCAGGCATAACGGCAGACTCTGACCCTGCAAGGGAATGGGAGGAAACAGAAAGTAAGCTGCAAGCTTTGGGATCGTTTCTTTTCAAATCATAGCGGAAATTTGTGCAAGTAAGGATATAAAAGATTGTATCCTCTCCCCTGGTTCCCGTTGCGCCCCTCTTACCGTTAGTTTTGTACGACATCCTGATATTAATACTATCACTATCAGCGATGAACGTTCAGCCGCTTTTATTGGCATAGGTATTGCCCAGCAAACTAAAAGAACAGTAGCTTTGGTATGCACGTCAGGCTCTGCCGCATATAACTATGCTCCTGCCGTGGCAGAAGCCTTTTACCAGCATATACCCTTGCTACTATTAACAGCAGACCGTCCGCCGGAATGGATTGGTCAACAAGATGGGCAAACTATTCAACAAAACAATATATATGGCAGTCATGTAAAAGCAAGCTATACTTTGCCTACTGACTACAACCACCCGGATGCTATATGGCATTGCGAAAGAATTATATCTGAAGCTATTAATGCCTCCCAGCAAGAACCGAAAGGCCCTGTGCATGTTAATGTGCCATTGCGGGAACCTTTGTATAAAGAAGCCGAAGAAGAACCAAAGTTTGGACAGGTAAAAACTATTAGCATAGCTAAAACGCAAACTGTTCTCACTACTGAAAGTTGGCTACAGTTAAAAGACGAAATAAACAAAGCAGGAAAACTATTACTTATTGCCGGGCAACAAAACTATAACACTGATCATTTACAATTAATAAATTCTCTAATTAATGAATCTGGAATTCCAATAGTAGCAGGAATATTATCTAGCCTATATGAAGAGACTGAAGTAATACATAATGCAGATGCTATTTTTCTGGCTGTTAAACCAGAAGAAACAAAAGCTCTAAAGCCTGACCTTCTAATAACATTTGGCGACTCTGTACTTTCCAAATCTCTAAAGAATTTTATAAGAAAGAATAAACCGAAGCAGCACTGGCACATACAAGAAGCTGGCCCTGTAGCAGATACCTTTCAGTCGCTAACTACCATAATCCCTGTAAAACCAGCCTATTTTTTGCAAATACTGACAGAAATAAAAAAAGATAAACAGTATTTAAATCTTTGGTTGGAAAAAGAAAACAAGGCCAGAAAGAAGTTTACTGCTTTCATCAATTCACCGCTTCCCTTTAATGAATTTCAGGCCATTGCCAATGTGATGGAACAATTACCAGATAACTCCATTCTACATCTTGCAAATAGTATGGCGGTACGCTATGCAGATTACATTGGACTTACAGGAAAAAAGAATATAGAAATTTTTGCCAATAGAGGCACAAGCGGAATAGACGGGGTAGTAAGTACTGCTTACGGTGCAGCCTTAGCCACAGAAAAACTAGTAACAGTTATAACAGGCGATATGGCCTTCTTCTATGACCGTAACGCTTTCTGGAACAACTACACAGCTGAAAACCTGCGTATAGTAATGCTAAATAATCATGGCGGCGGCATTTTCAGGGTTATAGACGGCCCATCTAAACTACCCGAACTGGATGAGTATTTTGAAACGAAACAATCGCTTACAGCAAAATACCTGGCCAGTGAATATGGTTTTAGCTATTATTACTGCCAGAATACTGATGAATTAACAAAAGCCTTTAAAAACTTTTTCCATTCATCAGAT
>Ga0302300_1001500_pt1 | contig 13212 bp, 9 predicted proteins | sample III_Palsa_E1_1_FD_198756 | JGI IMG/M metagenome (GOLD analysis project Ga0302300, IMG submission 198756) | Peat permafrost microbial communities from Stordalen Mire near Abisko, Sweden - III_Palsa_E1_1 | ecosystem: Environmental > Terrestrial > Soil > Palsa > Peat permafrost | place: Sweden... | reverse complement strand
AATTAACAAGCAATTATAAATTATGAAATTAAACAGTAATAAGACCGGCCTTTTTTTGACATTTTTTTTGATTATCATCAATGCAGGAATTGTACAGGCACAACAGAGTTCAAGCACTGCTATCAATAAAAAAATAGAGCAGGTAATCAAAAAAATGACCCTAAAAGAGAAAATAGCCATGCTGCATGGTAACTCCTTATTTTCTTCGGCCGGGGATGAGCGTTTGGGTATACCCGAATTGACCTGCGATGACGGCCCTTTAGGCGTTCGCGAAGAAGTACAGCGCAATGTTTGGGGGGCGGCCAACTGGACGACAGATTCAGCTACCTTTTTTCCAAATGGATCGGCGCTTGCCGCCACCTGGAGCCCGGCACTGGCTTACCGCTTTGGCGAAGCTATGGGGCAGGAGGCGCTGGCACGCAAAAAAAACATTATGCTGGCCCCCGCTTTCAATATTTGCAGAACCCCGCTTTGCGGCAGAACTTACGAATATTTTTCAGAAGATCCTTATCTCAATGCCCAGTTAGCGGTATCGGATGTTAAGGGCATACAAAGCCAGCATGTATCGGCCTGCATCAAACACTTCGCGGTAAATAACCAGGAAACCTGGCGCGACAGCGTTAATGCTGTGGTAGATGAAAGAGCCCTACGCGAAATTTATTTACCGGCTTTTAAAGCCGCTGTAGAGCAGGGCCATGCCTGGACGCTCATGTCGGCCTATAACCTGGTAAATGGCGAACATTGCTCCGAAAATGAATTTTTGTTAAACAAAGTATTAAAAGGCGAATGGGGATTTAAAGGCATGGTAATGTCTGACTGGGGTGGCACACACAGTACAGTAAATGCTGCCAATAACGGCTTAGACCTTGAAATGGGATCGCAGGGCCCCTATGATAAGTGGTATTTTGCCGATCCGCTTTACGATGCGGTAAAAGCAGGCAAAGTATCAGAAAAAACCATTGATGATAAAGTGCGCCGCATATTATGGGTAATATATCATACCTCGTTAAGTGCCGACAGGCCGCAGGGATCAATAAATACACCCGAACACAGTAAAACCGCCTATGATATAGCCAGCGAATCTATCGTATTGCTTAAAAATCAAAAAAATATGCTCCCTTTAAATACCGCGGGCATTAAGAGCATAGCGGTTATAGGCGATAACGCCATACACACCTTCGCCAGCGGTGGCTTTGGTGCCGGGGTAAAAGCCCGGTACGAGGTAACCGCCTTGCAGGGAATAAGATCGCGCCTGGGTAAAACTATCGATATCAGGTTCGCGCAAGGTTATAAACCTGATTATAAGTTTAATTATACCGCGCAGCAAAAAGCGGCCGCCAATATACCCAACCAGCAAATGATAAACGACGCGGTAACCGTGGCAAAAAGCAGCGATATAGCCATAGTGTTCATCGGATCGAACCGTGATTACGAAAGCGAAAGCAAAGACCGCCCAAATCTGCAATTACCCTTTGGCGAGCAACAGCTGGTGGATGCGGTAACTGCGGCTAATCCAAATACTATCATCGTGGTAATTGCCGGGGCGCCTTATGATATAGGCGACATCAAAAAGAACAATAGCACCATAGTTTGGTCGTGGTTTAATGGTTCCGAGGGCGGTAACGCCCTGGCCGATGTGCTTACTGGTAAAATAGATCCATCCGGCAAATTGCCGTTCACCTTCCCGGCAGCCTTAAACGACTCCCCTGCTCATGCTTTAGGCACATTCCCCGGCTCAAACTTAACGGCTGACTATAAAGAAGGGATTTTAGTAGGCTACCGCTGGTTCGATACCAAAAAGATCGATCCATTATATTGCTTTGGCTATGGTTTATCGTATACCAATTTCAAGCTCTCATCATTAAAAACCGATAAAAAGGACTATAAAACCGGTGAAAGCGTATCGACCTGGCTTAACCTGAAAAATACCGGCAAATATGCAGGTAAAGAAGTAGTGCAATTATATGTAAGCAAGGTTGATACCAAAGAAGATCAGCCCGAAAAACAACTGAAAGCTTTTAAAAAGATACTGGTTACCCCCGGCGATACCAAACAGGTAGCCTTAAATTTCAATGTTAATGATTTGGCCTATTTTGATGATAACCTGCACAAATGGGTGGTTGAACCCGGCGAATACAAAATTTTAGCCGGTGTATCATCAAGGGATATAAAAGAAACAGCGGTTATTAATGTAAATTAAACCAATAAAATAAATAATACAAAGGGCATTTACACCAGTAATTGCCCTTTGTATTATTCACCAGCTATCAATTAGCCGTTAATAGTATATTTGTGTTACAGTTGAGCTTTTTATAAACATATAATTCCGGTATAATCCCATTTATGAGGTACAGATCATTGACTTTGCTTTGCGCTTTGCTTTTTATAAGCATCAGCCTTAAAGCGCAGCATGATCAGTTCCAGTTTTCGCGGCTTGATATTGATAACGGCCTGTCGCATAACCAGGTAACCTGTATTATGAAGGATAGCAAGGGATTTATGTGGTTCGGTACGCTATCGGGCCTTAATAAATACGATGGCTATAAGTTTAAGATATTTAAACATTCATCGGGCGATACCACTACCATTAATGATGATTTTATTGTAAGCATTACCGAGGGCCCCGACAATAAAATATGGGTTGAAACCCGCGATCACTTTAATATTTACGATCCGGTTAAAGAGAGTTTCAGCCATGATATTGCCGGTTATTTAAGATCGATCAATATTCCGGATGCTAATATAATCGCCTTAAAAAAAGACCGGTTTGGTAATTATTGGTTCATACACGCGGTTTATGGCATTTATAAATACAACCCCATAACAAAAGTTACCACGCACATAGCCCATAAACCCGGCGATACCAACAGCATCAGCTCAAATGATGTGGCTGATGTTTCTTTAGATAGCAAGGGTAATACCTGGCTCATTTATAACAATGGATTGATAGAAGAACTTGACGATCAGAATACGGTGATATACCGTACTGACCTGATCAGTAAAAGCAATGCCCCGGCAGCTTTGCCATTTAAGCTTTTAATTGATAATAAGGATGATTTTTGGGCCTACGTACCTTCCTATTCATCGGGTGTGTATTACATTAACGCCGCTAAAACCATATTTAAACACTTTGATAAGGGCGATGGGCCTGATAAGCTAAGCACCAATGTTATTTACAACATCATCCAGGATGATAAGAACCGTATCTGGATAGCTACGGATCATGGCGGCATAAATATAATTGATAAGGCTAACTTCCAGATAAAGGTATTGCTTAACCGCGAGGATGATAATAAAAGCCTAAGCCAAAACAGTACCATATCCATGTATAAGGATAATACAGGCATTATATGGATAGGTACCTATAAAAAGGGGATCAGTTATTACAACGAAAGTATTATAAAATTCCCTTTATATACCCACCACCTGTCCGACCCTAACAGCCTGCCTTTTAACGATATAAATAAATTCGTGGAAGACAAATACGGCAACCTGTGGCTGGGCACAAACGGCGGCGGCCTCATTTATTTCGACAGGAAGAAAAATTCCTTCAAAAGCTATCTTCACAATCCCTCCGACCCAAAAAGCCTGTGCAATAATGTTATTGTAACCATGTGCCTGGATCATAACCAGAATTTATGGATTGGTACCTATTTTGGCGGCCTGGATTGCTTCGACGGTAAAACCTTTACCCATTACAAGCATAACGATGCCGTACCGGGCAGTATTTCCGAAGACAGGATATGGTCGATACTGGAAGATTCGGATCACCAGCTATGGGTAGGTACTTTAGCGGCAGGTTTAAACCTGTTTCATCCCGATACAAAAACATTTACTCACTACAAATTCGGGCAGCCAAACTCGGTTCATTCCAATTATATTTCGGCACTGCTCGAAGACCGCGATAAGAACCTATGGATTGTTACTTCGTACGGTGTGGATGTTTTGCTGAAAAAAACCCAGCGCTTTATTCACTACCGGCATAATGATAATGATGCCAACAGCCTGATCAATGATAACACCAACAATATTTTGCAGGATAGCCGTGGCCTGATATGGATAACTACCCGCGAGGGTATCAGCATATTTAACCCCGCAACCGGCAAATTTCAAAACATTAAAAAAGACGATGGCCTGCCCGATAATACGGTAATGGATATTCAGGAAGATGACGCGCATAACATGTGGGCAAGTACGCCTAATGGCTTGTCGAACATCATCGTTTCAAAAACAGCCGGCCCGTTAAAATTCAATTTCGTAAATTATAATGAAACAGATGGCTTGCAGGGCAGCGAGTTTACAGAAAATTCCTCGTGCAAAACGCGCGATGGCGAACTGGCATTTGGTGGCGGCAATGGGTTTAACATTTTTAAACCATCAAATATCCACATCAACAGCACCATTTCCGACCTCGTTTTTACCGATTTCCAGGTTTTTAATCAAAGCCTCAAAGTTGGCGAAAAGGTAAACGGGCATGTGATATTGCCACAATCCATCACCACATCAAAATCCATCACAATAAGGTATAATGAGGATGTTTTTGCTATTGAATTTGCCTCACTTAACTATTTTAATCCCGATAAGGTAAAGATCCAGTATAAAATGGAGGGTTTTGATAAGGATTGGATAACTGCCGATAATACTATCCGCAAAGCAACCTACACCAACCTTGATGCCGGCGATTATGTTTTCAGGGTTCGGGCTTTAAATAACCCATCGCCAAAAAATGAGCTAACGCTTGTTATACATATTTTACCGCCGTTTTGGAAAACACCTTTAGCATATATTTTGTACGCTGTGCTAATTGTAGGCGGTTTGTTAATGATAAGAAAACGAGGCATACAAAAGTTAAAATCGCAGTTTGAACTGGAAAAAGAACGCGAAGAAGCAAAACGAATGCACGAGCTCGACCTGATGAAGATCAAATTCTTCACTAATATCAGCCATGAATTCCGAACACCCCTATCGTTGATAATGGCGCCAGTGGATAAGGTGCTTAAACAAATTAAGGAACCCGAAATAAAAAAACAACTGGAGTTTGCCAATCGCAATGCCAGGCGCCTGCTCAATATGGTAAATCAACTGCTCGATTTCAGAAAGATGGAATCGCAGGAGTTGAAGCTGCATATAGAGGATGGCGAAATAATATCATTTATAAAGGATACCGCCTATTCGTTTAATGACATTGCCGAAAAGAAAAACATCAGCTTTATTTTTGATAGCGAAATAGATGACTTGAATTGTGAGTTCGACCACGATAAGATAGAACGGATATTATTCAATATACTCTCAAACGCGTTCAAGTTTACCCCGTCAGGGGGCCACGTAAGCATTTTACTGAATACCGCTGGCCCGGTTGTGCAGTCCGTATGCAATTTACAGCTCAAAGTTATTGATACGGGCATAGGCATTGCCCAGGATAAGATAGATAGGATATTCGATCCTTTTTTCCAGGATAACATCCCCGGATCAATGGTTAACCAGGGCAGCGGTATAGGCTTGTCAATAACCAAGGAGTTTGTACGGCTGCATAAGGGCACCATAAATGCCGATAGCGAAATTGATGAAGGCAGTTGTATTACTATAATTATCCCCTTAAAAATCATCGAAAATAACGGTTCGATCCCCGTTATCGACAAAAAGAAACCGGCAGAACCGGCTGTTGAAAACAGATCAACGGACGAAACCACCAATCTTACCAGCAAAAAACCTACTGTATTGATTGTGGAGGATGATTATGATTTCCGCTTTTATATAAAAGATAACCTTAAACACGCATTTAATATTATTGAGGCTACCGATGGACGGGAGGGCTGGCAAAAGACCCTGGCATCGCACCCTAACATTGTGGTAAGCGACATCAGCATGCCCGAAATGGATGGTATTGAACTATGTATGAAGATAAAATCTGATAGCCGCACCACGCATATCCCTGTAGTGCTGCTTACCGCGTTAACCGGCGAGAGCCAGCAGCTAAAAGGTTTGGAAACCGGTGCCACCGATTATATGACCAAGCCTTTTAACTTTGAAATATTACTGTCAAAGATCAAAAACATACTGGTACAACAGGAAAACATGCGCAAAACCTATCAAAAACAGGTAGAAGTTAAGCCAACTGACGTATTGGTGGAATCGCCGGATGACGCGTTCCTGCAAAAACTATTGCGCCTGATAGAAGAAAATATAAGCAACCCCAATTTTTCTGTAGAGGAGCTGAGCGGCGATATGTTTGTGAGCAGGTACACCTTATATAAAAAAATATTAGCTCTTACAGGCAAAACACCTAACGAATTTATACGCCACATGCGCCTGAAACGTGCCGCTCAATTGTTAGAGAATGGGTATTTAACCATATCGCAAATATGTTATAAAGTAGGATTTAAGAGCCAGAAATATTTTGTAAAATCATTCAAATCCGAATTTAACGTTTCCCCATCCAATTACGCGGAAGCCAAAGAGCATACCGAGGCATAAACTTATTGGCAAACCTTATTAATGCGCCCCATTAAAACACCACGCACATTTTAATTAAATTAAAGGCAGTTAAATCGGCATCCCGGGTGCTCTTTAAAACCAAGAACATACAATTTCAGTAGGCGGTTCACGCATTAAATTATTTTTTAGGGTATTGCTACAGCAACCTATTTCGGGCTGGCGTTCTTCATCGGCCGGGTTAAAAACTTAACGAATATCAACGCTATAATCACTGCTATAATACCCTGGGCCAGTACGGTTGCCGGCGCGCCTATGTGTTCAGACACGGCGCCGGTAAGCAGGCTGCCGAGCGGCATCATGCCAAAGATGGCCATCAGCAGAACGCCCATCGTGCGGCCACGCATTTCTGGTGCCGCAGCCGATTGTACTACAATATTGCTGACGGTAAATTGCGCTATTGGGCCATAGCCTGCCATCACGGCAAAAAGCATAGCCACGGGAAAGTTGGTTGCCTGCGAAAAGCCAATTAACCCTACGCCCATCAATATGGTACTGATGAACAATATATTTTTTAAATGTGCGCCGGGCTTGCGCGAAGCCAGGAAAATAGTGCCCGCTACCGCGCCTAGGCCCACAAAGCTGTTGATGTAGCCAAAGGTTTTGGCATCGCCCCTGAAAACTACTTTGGCAAATACTGGCAATACGGTATTATAGGGCATTACCAGGAAGCTAACCAGGGTAAGCAGGAGTACTATCAAAGCAATGTCGGGCGTATTTTTTATATAAGCGAAACCTTCGTAAACGTCGGCCCGTATATTCTTCTTTGTTGTTTTGGGCACATAAGCAGGCAATTTCATAAGCATCAGCGACAGGATAACCGCTCCAAAACTCGCCGCGTTAAGCAAAAAACACACCCCTGCGCCAAAAGCGCTCAGCACAATGCCCGACAATGCCGGCCCCAATAACTGCGCCATGCTGGCTGTTGCTGCCGAGAGCGACAGCGCGTTCGGCAAATCATCCGGGCTGTCAACCACATCATGTATCAGTGCCTGCCGGGCGGGCACATCAAAGGCATTGATGATACCCAGCAGCACGCTAAGCAACAGGATGGCCCAGATCATGGTATGGCCGGTGATAACCAGCACCGCCAGCAATACGGCCTGCACCATGGAGGTTAGCTGCGTAATTTTGATAATGGTGAAACGGTTATAGCGGTCGGCTAATACGCCGCCGGGTATGGAAAATAAAAACGACGGAAATTGCTCGGCAAAAACGGTTACGCCGAGCAGCAATGCCGAGTGGGTTATGGAATACACTACCCATACCACGGCGGTGCGCTGCATCCAGGTACCAAACTGCGATACGGCCCGGCCGAAAAGGTAGAGCGTATAGTTGCGGCTTGCAAATGCTCTGAAGAGGTTGAAATCGTTTATTTTTTTCATTTTAATAATTGACAAATTTTTAATTAATGTCGAAAAAGTGGTAAAAAAATTAATGCTGCAGCCATTTGGTAACCATACCGCTTAACAAATGCGCGGCAACTTTTGCATCGTGCGGGTCGTTGTGGTCATATACTTCGCGCCTTATACCACGTACGGCAGACGAAATGATAAAAGCCAGCATATCCTGTTCATCATTACCAGGGATACGGGCTGTTTGCTGCCCGGCCGCCAAAAATGCTTCTGCCAGTATGCCTCTTTCCAGGTAAATAAGCTTTTTATGCAAGGCATCCATCAGTTTGGTATGCTTTGATATTTCATCGGCATCCATGAGCTGGTGCATCGCGTTGAATACGTATTTCCACTCTTGCGTGGTCCTGATCTTGGCTAAGCAGTAGGCGAATATCTTGTCGTTAAGGTTTGCAGCGGCGGCTACGGACAGGCGGATCTCGGCGGCTACATCCTCCGCTATCCGCTCGAGTACTGCCTGGAAGATCTCGTCCCGGTTTTTGAAATAATAATAAAGCGAACTCCTGCTGCGGCCTGTAGCCTTCGCCAGGTTATCCATAGTAACCTTTGTAGGGCCTGATTTACGGTACAGGCGCAAGGCTGCCTGTAAAATTTCCTCGTGGATGATATCGTCGTGCCCTGTCATTATTTTACCTTACACTGCAAAGATAATTATACTTATTGACAAAATAAATTATTTTGTCAATAAGTAATATAGCGAAAGAGCGGAGTTGTAATAAGTTTAATTTATTCAGTGGCCTAAAAACGGTTTGTATTCCACCTGTTTTGAGGATATATTGCTATCTATCCGGCGATAGTTTCTTTGATGTATTCAATACTATTAACTTTACAGATAAAATAATTTCAATGAACCGCATCAATCGTATATAAGCCCAATGAAAAAAGCATAAATGGATATTTTATGTTCTGGAAAAAGTGAAATGTTAACGATCTGGCAAAAAGAAAATTCAAAAATACCGGCAACAACAATTTATAAAAACAACAAAGCCTGTAAAATTATTGTATTTACAGGTTTGTTTGGTATCATCGGGGGTTGCGGGACAATCTTCGAAATCATTTTTTACAGGATTTGAAGAAGTTGGCGAGTTGATGTTGAAAATGGCAGCAAAGAGACGATCTTTGCTATATTTATTCAACGAATTGATTGTTTGATGATGTATGAAACAGTTTTCCCTGGTTTTATTCCTACACATATTGGCCATAACCGGCTACGCCCAGGTCAATTCAGCTAATGATGCTTTTTCAAAATATCACTCGGGCGATTACCAATCGGCCATTAAACTGTACCGTGCCAAACTCGCCCGAAAAGTCACTATGTATGATCAATTCATGCTGGGCCTGTGCTACATTGAATTGGATAGCACGGCACTGGCTAAACAGGAGTTTGAAAAGGTAATAGCAAGTAAGGATGAGCATTTTTTAGACAACATTAAAGTTGATTGTTGCGACCGCCTTGCTAAACTCTACCTGAACGAAAAAGACTACCGCAAAGCCCTTTATTATTACCAATTATATGCGGCAATATTTGAAAAAGCCAAATTCGCTGATGTTAACTGGGCGCGCTTTCATTTTTTTAACGCTAATGACCAGGCCCGGTGCTACACCGCGCTCGGGTTAACCGATAGCGCGATAATGGTGATGACGCCGTATATGTTCTACACTTACAAAGCCTTAACACAACTGATGTTTGTGTCTCCAAATTACAGTAACCCGAAAGATTCTTTGCAGCATGATAGTGTTTCCCGCTTTTATATATCCTTACTCCAAAAACGATATTCGAACAGGCGCATCAAAGCGGAATTTGAAAAAGCGGAACGAAGTTTTATGTTCGCTGAAGACAGGCGCCCGGTAGATCAATACGGTTTTATATGGGAAAACATCAAGTGTTCGGTTGATATTTATGGAGTGCATGTTGTTTTTTTAGAACAGGGCATCGGCGATAAAGAAGAGAAATTGCTCAAAGAGATTCAAACCCCGTTCTATACCAAAGCTTACCAACTGGAGCAGTTCCATCAATTGCCGGTTTGCCAAATGGTAAGAGCCTTGTAAGGACTGATTGGGCGAACACAAAGCAGTTTTAAACCTATATTTATCAGGATATTTCCAAGCACATGCGCCGTTCGATGTTTCGCAAGTATCGCCGGAATAAAGGCAAGTTCAATTTTCCCTTTACTTATCGAATATTAAAATCAAAGTGATACAATTTTACAGAATATTGTGGAGTTTATGCTGTGTATATGTTATGAATGTTAAGGCAAAAAACTGATGCCGAATCAATTAAAAACTAATTTAAAAAAGATTTGCAGCAATAATTTTAAAGCTTACCTTTGCGTTCCCTTTCGGGATGTAGCGTAGCCCGGTATCGCGCCACATTTGGGATGTGGAGGCCGCAGGTTCGAATCCTGCCATCCCGACTAAAGCGATACCAATCGAAGTCAAGAACCCGCAAATCACACTGATTTGCGGGTTTTTTGTTTTATTTCCTACCAAGAAACCCCAATCAATATCAAAGAAGATGTGAGTAATTGCGTGAGTGATTTTAGTTATTTAAATTCGCTCACACAATTCGATATAAGTAATTGATTATCAAATGTTTATATCGTTTATTTTGATGCTTTTTGGTGCGTTTTAATCGCTGTTTATGTGAGCGAAATTCATCATCTGTATCAATGATTATCAAGTTAACATAAAATAGATTGATATGAGAAGCAGCAACACATTTGGTATTCAGTTTGTAATCAGGCTATCCAAACAACAAAAAAACGATCAGGCCACCGTATTTGCCCGTATTTCCGTTAACGGCAGACGGTGTGAAATATCCTTAAAAAAGAAAGTCAACCCGCAGAATTGGGATGAGGCCAAAGGAAAAGCAAGGGGAACAAAAGACGAATTCCGCAAACTCAATGAGCATATAGAGCGGGTGCGTACCTTAATTGCCGATGGTTACCATGAATTAGTGCAACAGAAAAAAAATGTTACTGTTGATGCCGTTAAGTCCCTGTTCCTCGGTGCAGATGATAACGAGATCACCTTGATTAAACTTGGTGAGTACCATAACACAGAAATGAAAGATAAACTGGCTGATGGTACAATGAAAAACTATTATACCACCCAAAAGTATATCGCGAAGTTTTTAAAGGATAAATATCACAGAAACGACATTAGCCTCGCAGAACTAAACTATAAATTTATCCTGGACTTTGAAACGTTCCTAAGCAAGCATCAACCGAAAGACCACCAAAAACCACTCCATAACAATGGTATTATGAAGCACATCGAACGGCTTTGCAAAATGGTTAATATGGCTGTTACAATGGATTGGCTTGCAAAAGACCCCTTTGCCAAATACAAACAGCATTTTGATAAGGTAGAGCGTTTTTATTTGACGAAAGAAGAACTATCAGCCATTGAAAAGAAAAAGTTCACTATAGAGCGTTTACAGATGGTTAAAGACCTTTTTCTTTTTAGCTGTTACACTGGCTTGGCTTACATTGATACGATGAACCTGACCGCCGGAAATATCGTTAAAGGTATTGATGGCAACGATTGGCTATTTACCAGCAGACAAAAAACCGATACAGATGTACGTATCCCGTTATTGCCACAAGCCGAAGAATTGATAAAGAAGTATCAAGACCATCCGAAAGCTATTAATCATGGTACCTTATTCCCGGTAATCTCCAATCAAAAGACGAACGCTTATCTCAAAGAGATAGCCGACCTATGTAATATTAACAAAGCAATTACCTTTCATATCGCCCGGCATACATTCGCTACTACGGTAACTTTAAGCAATGGCGTGCCGATTGAATCGGTAAGTAAGATGCTTGGACATACTACTATTCGTTCCACACAGGTATATGCTAAGGTGGTAGAACAAAAATTGAGCGAGGATATGCACAACCTGAAAAGGCGAATGGCTAACCAGTAAGTAATCATAATAAATAAATTACAAACCAAAAGTTGCTTAAAATGGCAACTTTATTTATATTTGTATAAGTTATGAGCGTAAGTATTAAATTTAGAACCATAACGATCTATAAGCAGTATTTCCCGGAGTTCTTAGCTAAACAACGGCAGAAAGTTAAAGATAAGATCATCTGGACATTCAAACTGATCGAAGAAGTACAGCATGTGCCTGAAACCTATTTAAAGCATTTGGAGGGGACGGCAGGATTGTTTGAAATAAGGGTGCAATCGGGTAATGATATTTTTAGGATATTTTGTTTTTTTGACGAGGGGAAATTAATTATACTGGCTAACGGGTTTCAAAAAAAGACACAAAAGACACCCAAACAGGAAATAGAAAAGGCATTAAAAATAAAGGAGTTATACCATGAAGAAAAACGATAATCTGATTACGCTGGATGACTTTATAGATAAAGAGTACGGCCATAAAGGAACACCTAAGAGGGAGAAATTTGAACAGGGTTTTGAAGAGTTTAAATTAGGTGTATTAATTCACGAAGCCCGCAAGGCCAAAGGGTTGACACAAACCGAACTGGCTGATAAATGCGGGACAACCAAAGCCTATATATCAAAAGTAGAAAATGATGTACAGGATGTACGGGTGGCAACTTTAAGGAAGATCATAGAAGTAGGATTAGGTGGACATCTTGAACTGTCTATTAAATTGTAAGCTACTACATATAAGTAGTTTAAACACTTTTAAAGATTATAGGTTACATTATATGTTTCACAATCTAAACATATAATTATGCCCAATAAATATTTTAAACCACACGAACGCTTTGATCGTAACCCGCATAAATATGATATTGGCATATTTACAGGGTTGAAGAAAGGATATGAAGATAATCTTTTCATCAAAAAACTGTTTACCCTGATTGAACAGGAATACCCCGAATATTACCAATACCACTTATCCTATTTCTTAGGAAAGGAGCCGCAGGGTGAACAGGAGTTTTTTACATTCGTTTGGCAGATCGTTTTAATACGTATCAGGTTTATAGAAACCAAAGACCCGTTTAATTCGAGCCATGCGACCGACATGGAACTGCTGGCCAAACTCACGACCTTTCAAAAGTATCTCCGATCTATTGACCAGTGGAATACCCAAAAGACACTACCCGAAATCATTGCCGATCAGCAGGAAGAAATTAGGAGGCAACAATTACAAATTGACGGATTAAAGGATGATTTAAAGGTAGCAAGGAAACTGGAAACACAAGAGTTTATCAATATTGCGGACGGTTATCTGTTAAGCTTCATAGATATTTGCCTGCAAGCGCAGGAAGCATTATTGCCGGACACTGGCAAAGAACTCGTTTTCTCGCAAACGCAGATC
>Ga0302300_1001499_pt1 | contig 13222 bp, 10 predicted proteins | sample III_Palsa_E1_1_FD_198756 | JGI IMG/M metagenome (GOLD analysis project Ga0302300, IMG submission 198756) | Peat permafrost microbial communities from Stordalen Mire near Abisko, Sweden - III_Palsa_E1_1 | ecosystem: Environmental > Terrestrial > Soil > Palsa > Peat permafrost | place: Sweden... | reverse complement strand
AACTATATATTGTAGTGGGGATAAAAAGATTTTAAGGTAGAAACAAGTATTGAATACACTATACTGTATAGTGAGATATTGCTTACCTTTAATTTTACAGGTATTTTTTGGTATGAAGTATTTTCAACCAAAACCAAAAATATGTCAAACCAAGATATACTACACCTGTAAAATTAAATGTGTGTAGCGTGTATGTATGTAAAATAATAATCATTGTATCTATTAAAAATTTACATATAACATAATTGTAAATATTTACATATATCATGATAATTATATTATGTTATATATGTTATTTTATGTTATTTTATGTTATTTCATGTTGTTTAATATGGTAATAACAAATATTTTTAGTGACAAATTAGTATATGTAATACTATTATAATTATTAAGACAGATGAGATAAGGTTATATTTGTGTAAAGTAAACATAAAAACATACTTGTTAACGAGTTTATGTTATTTATAATAATATATCTATACTAATAAAACACATAATATTAGTGGTTAGTTGCCTAGCGCAGCTTGCTGCTTGTGAGCCTTGGGCTCACAACCGCTTACACGTATCTTATGTAATTATAAGTATATTTTACATTAGTAATATTAAACTAAACTAAGTAAAATATACTTATAATTACATAAGATACGTGTAAGCGGTTGTGAGCCCAAGGCTCACAAGCAGCAAGCTGCGACAAGCGCAGCGCTAGGCAACTAACCACGGGTATATTGTAAAAGTATGTGTATGATTACAATAGTGATCATATGATTATAGTTACAAATAATATATCTATAGATAAATAATCTGTGTTGTTAATTTTAGACTACGTAAACTTTTGCATATGGGTATACTAAAACATGTAAATTATAATGATAAGAATATATATAAATTACAACATAATGTTGTAGTTGTCGTATGTTGATTACTAATCAAGACAATAGTTAGAATAACATTAACTACCAATATTACTTTATACACAATGTACATAATACTTTGTGAATACCTGTCACAGATTATACACCTACATTACATTAGCCTCAGGTAATTGTACCTCACACACACACCATATGTGACCCCTTTGGTCACATCAGTGACAATTGTATGCGTATCATACACAAACCTTTTGCGATACGTATGTAATATATCAAAAAATCGGCTTAGCCGATTCTTAACCACTAAAATTATAATTTACATCCTCCCATCCTTCCCACTCCCACACATACACTATCAATGGTTTAAATACTCCCCCCCCCATTCCCTCTTATCTTACCTCTCATCTTCCCACTCCCTCCCACTCCTTCATTAATTAAAATCATTACAATATTGTATTGTATTGTAAAACAAACATATGAAGATTATATTAATGAGTAAACATGTGTTTCATGATGGTTATAAACTCTATAATATATATTATCCATATCTATACATAACATATATTACATATTGTAATATAAATACCAATATTTGTTTTGTGTTGTTTAAAATTTCAAGAACAAATATTTTGAATGATAAAGTAGTATATAATATACTATTATAATTGTTAAGATGGTTTGGGTAAATTTACATTTGTATATATACACCTGTTAATATATATTACTTATACTAATACAACTATACTAATAAAACATATATTATTCATGGTTGATTAAAAACACGAATAACATGTAATTATACTAATACAATCAAGAAAATACAATAATAGTGTAACTACCACAATTAATGTAATTATACTAGTATGATAATTACTCATTTTAACTTTAAAACAAAATAAAAGATATAAACAGCTATTAGTATAATAAAGATACTATCACTACTATTGTTAAATATTAACAATAATCATATAATTTAAAATGAACAGATTGCATGCAATATGTGCAAATAGATATCCACAATAAAATATGTATTAGTACGAGTATAAATAATAAAATATTTATATAACAATACTCGTATCATCACATGATCATTGTGGTTAGTTGCCTACACGTATTTTATGTAATTACCCTGTAATTACCATGTACTTGTTTAATAATAACAGACAATTATCTATATAATCACATAATAATTTGGATCTATATTATATAATACATATTATATTAATTTGGTATGTAAAGTATAAACATTAAATATAAATTTATATGTTACTGTAACATATAATACACAGTTAAAATATTTAATACATGTTTTTTACAGGATTTTTTGATATGATCAAAAAATATGTCAAACTAAAATTTACCTTTACTTTTAAAATAACATAATATACAGATATAACGTTTAATGATTATAAAAAGGTTTATATTAAAAACGTATATTGAATATACTATAATGTATAATGAAATATTAGTATACTTTAAAGTACATGTAAATTTTTGGTTTGACATATTTTTTGTTCATACCAAAAATATGTCAAACCAAAAATATCACCTGTAAAAGTAAGTATTGAATATCTTAACTATATATTATACGTTATTGTAACATGTAAGTTTATATTTTAGTGATAAGGGAATGTTCAGTGATAAGATTAGCAAAGTCTTTCTTTGTTGATTATGTATATATCTTTCTGTTTTTGGTTTTTATATGTATATGTTTCTGTAATGGTGATAATAACCAATTACTGTGATAATATAAGTCTGTATTTTATAATTATAAACTAATAATTGTGATCTTGTAATCACTGATGTTTTTTATCACGATTTAATTTATTATTGTTCACCCTCCTCCCTCCCTCCCTCCTTCTCCCACACACCTCTCTATTTTAAGCAACATAATAAGCCAAATATACAAACATTGTTTGTATATACACACATTTTAGTACTACTAACAAAAAAATCCTAGAGTAGAGAGAGAGGATAGGGAGAGAGTAATCTGCATGTTGGCAACAACATTCTCATTACATTAATCCGTATATTATTTTCATGTAATCACATAAATTCTGTGTAGGCAACTCACCACGACAATCATGTGATTATTAGTGATAATAACCACTTATATTAATAGAATATATCTTGTATAGTTACATGATTATCGTGGTGAGTTGCCTACACAGATTTTATGTAATTATACTAACATAAACATATAAAAGGATAGAAGAGAGAAGGTCAGTTTTGTTTTAAATTGCAAAACCTTAAAGTAGTAATTACCATAATTACTAGTACAATTACATAATACTCGTATTTGTAATGATAATGAAAAGATAACAAAATTAAGTGGTATCTTACCATTTATTAGTTTTAGTATATGTGTTTGTGTTTGTGTAAACCCCATTACACAATTATATTTAAAATGTATATTAACAACTCATAATATCAATGATGTTATATAGTTGTTTTGATGTCTTAATTGTAATAATTACTATTTACATAATATTAATCTAATCCATGTATACACTATATTACACAACATAATATATTTCGGGAGAACATAACAACTTTAAATCTAGATATATTTTATACGTAGTATCAAAATTATATAAAAGTTTTACATGAGAGTTAAAAAACCATATATAACAACAAGATATTGTAGAAATCTATCATGGATAGATAGATTCTATGCATTATCTAATAATCTTTTCTACTACATTATGTAGTAGGATGTTTTAATTTATTATAAGAGTAACTACATTGTGAAATATATGTTATACTGAGAATTTAATATTTACATAATATGGTACATGTTTACACTATGTAGTGACTAATATGTGTTTGATATGAAACGATATAAGATATTTTAATTTACATGTTGTAATTTACATGTTGTAATTTACATGTTGTAATTTACATGTTGTAAAATATATAATGTTAACTATTTACAATAGCTTGTAACTGGATATAAGTTTAAATAATAAGTATATAGTAAATAAAAATGTTGCTTGAATAAATAAGACTTAATAGATAGATTGTTTTTATACATGTAATACATACATTTTCATTGCTTAAATAATAGATTTAATGTTTGTATGATTAAATTTCTTAATGTAGTATTATTACAAATATAATATTATTAAAAGTATAAATTTATATGTTAATGACTACATATATATATATATATAGTGCATAGTTAACATCTTTGATATTTGTCTTTTGCAGGATTCGTTTGGTATGACATATTTTTATACAAAATCTTACAAACCAAACAAATTTACCTGTATTTTTAATATACTAACATATAATTATGTTTAGTATATCTATCATTTAATATTTTATTTTACTAGTCATACAAATTTCGTTATTGATAGTGCACACAGTAACAATGCTCTGGTAAAACAGAGATGTTTAAGTACAGTAGGTGGAAGTTACCATAATTGGGTTATCCTGGGGTAATCTTGAGTAATCTTGAGTAATCTTGGGTAAATCAATAAAGTATAAGTAGATGTTGCAAAATTATAATTTTTACCTACCCAAATTACCATCTTAGGTTTAAGTAAGTAACAATATGTTGATACTTAATAGTGTTATGTCTAATATTACACCCCATATCTTAACATAGATAATTTACACAATCTTAGTCCAGGAGTCGTCGATCCACTCCGAGGTTACCCAACTTACCCAAGGATATCCAACTTACCCAAGAATACCCGAACTATTCCGAGGATATCTATCCTACTGAATCTACTTCGAGAATACACATAATTTGTAATATTGTGTATGCTTTATGTTAAAGGTATATAACCTCCTTCAACTTGTCTATCTTTGGATTATTACTTGTTATATTAGGACAATTACATGGCGATACGTGTAAACCGAAGGTATACTGAGAGAGAAATGGCTGCACTAGGCAAGAGATCCACAATATCCATGCGGCTCACACATGTCATTACTTGTTTCATACTGACACATCTTCATGGATGTTGTGGGTCTTTTTGCCTAGCGCAGCCATTTCTCTCTCAGTATACCTTCGGTTTACACGTATCGCCATATAATAGCAAACAAATTACTTAGTTATGTTCCCAGATTGAATATAACTTTATTCATGTATGTTTAAAATGTTTCAATGTGTACACGTACACATCGTACTTTAACTCCATAAATACATAAAGGTTATTTATTACAACATATGTAAATCTACTAAAACAAAAATAAGCATGACATATTATAACATATATGTCTGTTGGAAAACCACTGTTTCTAACTACGTTACTGTTATGAACAATATTAAAACATCCAAATAAATACACTCTATTAACTCTAACCATAAATAGGTTATTAACCCTCTGTTGTTTAAGGAATGACAAATAGCTGGTTTTTTGTAACATAACCAAAAACATAACTTATTCCTATCAAAGAGTACCACAGTTATAACACTTCATGTCAAAACACTATGTTACATAGCACAATAAAATATTGTGTTAACACCTCTTTTTCCTTTGATCTTAATAATTAATACAACCAATGTTGTTAAAGTAAGTTATACTAACTTTTACTGTATCCTGGACATACAAATTTGTCAATGTAACAATAATAACTATATATATGTAATTTATATATTACAAAAAAATGGTACTTCAACATATGTTACATGTGACAATCAACCATAAACAATGTTCATTGTCACAACAATATTAAATAATACAACATAAACCAGTAAAGGTATTATGTAATAATTAGTACGTGAATACCAATTTTTGATAATTGTATGTTTATAACTGTATTTTCGGGTTCAAAAATATGTTGGGTTAACCTTACTTACTACTTCTTGTTACTATTTTGAACACACACAACATTAGTAACATAAGGTAATATGTATTATCTTTGAGTGATTTAACATATGCTTATAAGTATGCGTAAAATAATTGAAATAATTGAAATAATTACCAGCAAATGTGAAGATTGTTCACCTATGGGACAGTAGGTAGTGGAAAAACAGAAAGATGGGAAGAGATCCTAGTAAAAACGATCCTTTTGTGATACAAAGACAACTAGTTGTCGGAATTCGTGTCCCTATTACCAATATTCATACAGATGCTATTGTGAAATATGTCAAATATAAGAATGGTAACTCTTATGATTGGTATGATCTCTATCAAGATAGATACTACAATAATAATAAACACAGTAGTGAAATAATTGAAATGAGACTAGTTGAGTATGAATATGGTAACGTGATCGATGTCTCAAACGATATCGAACAACGTCCTGAACACAGATATTTTAATGCTGTTGGTAGTTCAAGTGCCGATGAACTATGGGTTTTCTATAGGCTAGATGTGATCAGTGAAAGCACCTGTCACTACGATGACATTAACCTGCAAATGGGAGTGACCTGTGATGTCATCACATTTACCAATATGCTAACATCCAAAACAAGCAACATCCAGAAGATGTTAGACTATCTAGACATCCATGATACCAACATCGAAGTGTTCAACATGTGTGACACACCACATAAGTAATTAGTATTGTAACTTACATACACAACATCAGTAGTAGTAACAACAATAAACAAATATTTTACTTTACAACAACATGTTGTAAATACAGATAATATTTTATTACGGATTAGAATAGTATTTATACGTACTACAGTTATTGTAACAAATTGGAGAGGAAAGAAAAAAATAGGTAAGGTAAAAACATTCATAATGTAAGTAACAACTAGTGTGCAAGAAGTATAACTTTTACTAGTAAAAGTTAATGTATAAAACATAACATTAACCACTCACACACCAGATATAATTAAATACATGTTTAATATGTATTTTGTGTTGATACCATTTTTACATTACTGTTAAAATGTTTGTAAATTGTGCTCTACATAAAATACACTGTTAACATGATGATATTATTTTGTAGTGTTAAAAACTTTACACTTTTATATTTTTTATCATGTTAACACATAATACATCACTGTTCCAATTTGCATACATTTTACTATGTGTTTGGTTTTTAACATGTTGTTATTTTTAGTATTGCATTAAAAATGGAGACTGTAAATACACAGTATTAGCACACATAGAATTATAAAATGTAACTTGTAAAATTAGTAATATGTTGTAATTATTTATCAGTAATAAATATGAATTGTATATGCCTTTGTAATACAGTAGTAATACTATAATATATAGTATGATTATTTGTTATAATATTATACCAAACATATTATAATACGAGATATTAGTGTCAGACACTAACATGGTTTACTTATATGCCAATTAGCAAAAAATTAAAATTAACGTTATATTCGATTACAATACCATGTTTCAATTTTACTACTTTTTGTGGTCACTGGTATGTATATAGTTGATGTGGTAATTTCAAATTACCAATTTGTAGTAATTTATCGTAGATAGATAAGTAGTATTATGTTTATAACATATATATCATCAAAACATGCTTTATAGTTGTATTTGTAGATGTAAATATTGTTATTACCATTTTCAATGTTACACATGAGTGTTGTTTTGTAAATCAAAACGTGAATATCACCTGGTTATACCATTGTAAAAAATAGTATAATCGATAATTACATCATCACATGTTTTTCACTACAACTATCCCCCATTTTAGATATTAATATATACATAACTGTTATGTATATTGATGACATCAATAATGCTATTTGGAAGTAGTATTATGTGATGTAACATTGTAACATTGTAACACTGTAACACTATCCATTACCATATTAAACATACTAAATTTTAATTACTTATCTATAAATACCTAATTATTAGTGTTGTAAATAGTATATTGGAATGTAGTAAGAAGATACAAGTTGTAATTTTTAACTGTCCGAGTTGTATATAGAATATATAATATTTAAACAAAGTACTTATGTTTAACACACTTAAAATATATATATATATATATATATACACAGTTGTAAACATAAGTATTATAGATACTATTACTATATTACAAGTAGTTACTTATTCTCAATTCAAACGCATAACAATTATGTGTTATATAATATAAATCACAGTAATACAATAAACAACATAGTAATGTTAAAGTTTGTATATATATATAGGTTGAACCAACAAATGGTAAGGATAGTAACACCTGTTTACTTTGTTGCATTGAATTTTAACACATAATTGTTAAATATATAAACTATCATCTATATACGTTATTCAATATTAAATGTATTTGTTTGTCAGAAAAACAAAGCAAAGTATAACTATGTAGATTAATACATTGAACTTAATGTGTGATATATTGGTGATTGAAGGGAAGGGGGGGGGTTACTACTACATAATACAATATGGGTGTCTTTGTCATGATAAAGAATGCAAAGAGAGGTTAGGTAACTTGATAATTTACAAATTTTCAGGAGAAGATGGGGAAAAATGGGATGAGAAGAAAGAAAGAACGAGGGAGGGAAAAACGAATGAGAGAAGGAACAGATCTGGGTAAGTTGGGTAAGCTGGTTAAGTTGGGTGAGTTGGGGAATGTTGGGATATGTGGATAGAGGATACTCAAATAAGTTAGATGTTCTTGGATGAGGAGGGAGATTTACATATATATTGGTATAAATATAGTTAAGACCATAATTTTAGTGCTTATATTAGTAGGATAATTATTTTAATGTTACCTCACAAAACAATTCCTAATTTCATATGGTACTTTCGAAACATTTTAATTCATGAATGTCTCTCCCTCCCTTCACCCCACCTGAAAATATCTAACCTGTCCGAGTACTCTCTGTCCGCATATCCCAACATTCCCCAACTTTCCCCAACTTACCCCAACTTACCCCAACTCATCCAATTTACCCAAATGTCTCTACCTCACTACCTCACTACCTCACTATTTATCCTAATCTTTACATTCAACAAGTTACAAATTATCCTATCACTCTAACTTTCTTTCACATACAGAGTTACTCTAACATACTCCTGTTTTCAAATATGTTATTTACTATCAGTTTAACATCAATGTAAATATATATATATATATATATGTTGTAAATACATATACGTTATTGTAAAGTAATGTTAATACACAACAATTGTGTATTTGATATATCGTAACATAAAAAATAGTTGTAACGTGTTTCATAACAACGCATTCTCTATTTACATACATCTTTCAATTCACTGAAGGAGTACTAAAAACATTGCTTGTTAACTTTAATCAAATGTAGTTCATTATAATATTTTCTATCTAATCTTGTCAAGCAAAATTACTAGTGATATAGATGATATTGGTTGACAATGACTATTTATTATGGTAGTGATGTATTAATATTATCAACAGGGTAGTTGAATAACTACCATTATTGTCAACTCAAACAAAAACACACAAACAATATGTATTACAACAAATATATGTTATGTCAACTATATTTATGGGTGTTTGTTTAACACAACTCCTCTTTCTCTTAGGTATACACACATCTTCGGTCTACCAGGAGTTAGCTACTCCCTATACAAGTACAACTACATGCTATCTGTGAAAACAAGCATCCACAAATGTTGTGTGGTATATACATATTATTGTTTACTCATATTAGTATATACCACACAACATTTGTGGATGCTTGTTTTCACAGATAGCATGTAGTTGTACTTGTATGTTCTTTTAGTTGTTAGGTTAATACATGTAATTATATGTTCACATGATATCTGTTGAACTAGTGATAGACATCACTCATCCCTTCCTCTGGATAACAATATCTTTGAACAACATACATATTTGAACAACATACATATTTGAACAACATACATATTTGAACAAATAAATGTTGTTCATTCAAACAGTGTTAAACCAAGACAGAGTACATTGACACTATTTAAGTATCTTGTTTCTTCTTCTCTTTCACTTGAATACAATATATGTTCTTAATACATGTGTACACTCACTCACTTACTCTATTATTCTTGTTTATAACATATGTATCATCGTTGTTTAACAGTCGTGTTAAATAATTATGTAAATACCTGGATACCAAAATTGACACATTGAACATACACTATTGTCTAATATAACAAGAAATGTCTTGTTGCAAAAGTATCGAGGAAGGTAAAGTAAAGAGTAATTACCGTGAAAACTGCTTTGGTAGAATAGGTATGATAATAAGTTGTTTATTCATCTTATTACTTGGACCAGTTAAGTTGGCTTTCCATCTGATACAGTTTTCTTTTGCGATTATGGGTAAACAGCAGATGGATGAGTGTTACACAATATGTGTATCCAATCCTGCTTTCCCGTGTAATGGTACCTATAACACCACTGACATTAATGATCCCTCTTATCCCACAAACATAAATGACTACTTGATAGGAATTAGTGTCGTATGTGCATTCACCACAATTTTAGTGTTGATTGAGTTAGTTAGGGCTGCGTTCACTGATAATGAAAAGAGACTTTATGCCTGTTGTATACTATATGCGATTAACGAATTCTTAGTGTTAATTATTAGTACCATTTGGTATTTTAGTTTTAACTCAGCCATTAAACAATGTCAACCCAACATTCAAACCATATTCTTCTCTCAAATGGTCATTTCACTGACTGTTGGCTCTCTACTGTTTGGTCTTCCCATACTTTTTGGTATCTTATATTTATTATATTTATGGTGTAAATGTTAGAACAATGTCCACAATCACAACAATAATAATAATAATACACATATTTCACTTATTCCAACTAATTAAAACCATTAATAGTATATTTACGACATTTCAAATGTTGTACATCTAAACAAGGTTACAGTTAACACACTAAAAGTAGTCTAAACAATTAAATATGTTACTACTATGTTTAATTTACCTTTCTATATGTAGTTATTATATTTAGTGAGTTAGACAGTAATTAATATCTTGGAGATATTAAAGTGACTGTGAAATATTAGGTTAAACTTGACTTTTACATATTAGTAAAAAGTTGTTTCAACCAAATGAAGGTTAAATTCTCTAATAAGAAACAAAGACAACGAAATACCAAACATGGTCTTACTAGTAATAATAATTTAGGGATTGGTATTGTTAATGTATCCAGTGATGCATTGTTTGTTGCTATTAGAAATAAGGACCATAAGTTAATTAACTATCTTCTCGATAGACAAGACGTAGATATGTTCATTGTGATAGATAAACAGACAGCATTGTCACTTGCCATTGATCTTCATGAACACGATATTGTTAGTATATTACTCAAACATCCCAGATTTCAAAACATACCTATTCCCAACTACCAAATATTCAAAACATACATTTTGTACTCATCACTACCTGTTAATAGATTAACATTATATCAAGAACATAATATAGCAAATGGCGACATTAATTATAATAATGTCGTTAACAAAACCTGGTTTCGACTGTTACTCAGAAACTTGATAGGTAAGGATGACGCAGTATCAGTTGAACGGTTGTTACAACTTAATAAGAATATGGTTGAGAATATTATTATCGATGATGAACCATGTTTTGTTTACGCGTTTAAAGATCGGGCCATTTCCACCTTTAAGTTGTTTGTTAAATGGCGGTTGAATCCAAATGTAAAAGATACAAAAGGTTACTATTTATTACTCATTACCACTGATGTTGGGGTGTTTAATGCAAACAGTTACCCATATTTTAATATATTAATGTCACACCCAGATGTTGATGTTGCTGCAGCCATTTATTCTGAACATGAGTATTATTACATGACTAATAAACTCATTAAAAATGGTATCTTGTATCATCCTAACTTTACCATTACAACTGCTAATTTTCACCATCTGTGTAAAAAAGTAAATGACAGTAATATTGGTCAACATGTAATTGCTAGATTTGGTTTGAAGTATTGTAATGCTGTAAATTTACAAGATGATAACAATGTTAATCCAATCATGAGACAACTGTTAACTCAAGTATTAGCTCAACCATCACAAGATAACAATGTTATTTATCTGTGGAAGGTTAATTGTGACGAACCTACATCTTATTTATTTACTTTAACTGTATTGTTGAGTGATATGTATGTTAAGATTAAAGATTGTGTTACGCACAATAGTGGTGCCAGACGTTGGTTTAACATAGCTTGTAGTTTACCAATGGAACTACAAATGGTATTATGTCATCGAACTTTTGGTTCACCACAAAACACATTCTTTCATAGTAAAACTATTGAGGCTTACGCTAAGAAAATCTTCATGATGTATCACAACGAAAATATATTAACATCATCATCAACAGCAGCAGAATATGGTACTTATCAACACATTGGTAGATATCGAGACATTATTCATTAACATCTACGACCTAACACTATTGAAAGAATACTTTACATCCCCAGGATGTAAATTTGGTTTGACTTTATAACATTAACAATAATATGTTATTGTTACCTTATATACACTTGAACAAAAAATATAATATTGTAATCTTTCATTACTGTGCGACAGCTGTTAACTGTTATATTACCACTTGTTAGTAATAATATTATTTTATGTTATTACAACTAAAAATATTATACATAAATATTATGTGTAATGTATTTAATAGTAAATATATCTAATCCATAAGATAATTGTTATGATCAACATAATAAGTAGACATTACTTTGTACCACGCTAGTATAGGAAGTAACAATAAAGGTGTTATGTCATAATATGTACTTGTTTAAGAGAAGGAGAAGAAGGGGGATATTATTACTGTCCAACATGTTCGAAATTTCAATGATACAAGAAACAAAGATGTGTATAGTGTTGTAGTGACAATATTACTAGTTACAGATACAGTCTACACTTATTTTTGTAACTATAACAAGTATAATTACATGCAATCTGTGTAAGCCGGAGGCAGGCTGCGCTAGGCAAGTATCCACAAACACTATGTAATTACCCCTATGTTACCACATGATTATTGTGGATACTTACCTAGCGCAGCCTGCCTCCGGCTTACACAGATTACATGTAATTACACTTGTATTTGCAATGATAAGCAAAAGTATGTTCAACCTAGTCCAAGATAAAACAGGTTAATATCTAGTCATCCAAATACCTAAATACTTATTACAACAAATATATTAATATAGTTATGAGAACTGGGAATACAATTAGGTAACTTAGGTGTCATTACATGCCCATACGTATAAGCCGTTTGTGAGACTTAGTCTCACAAGTAGCAGGCTGCGCTAGGCAAGGATCCACAATATTCATGAGGATCACAAGTATAATTACTTGTTGTGTACCAGAATAATTACATGAATATTGTGGATACTTGCCTAGCGCAGCCTGCTACTTGTGAGACTAAGTCTCACAAACGGCTTACACGTATGAACATGTAATGTTAACGATATAG
>Ga0302300_1001498_pt1 | contig 13230 bp, 14 predicted proteins | sample III_Palsa_E1_1_FD_198756 | JGI IMG/M metagenome (GOLD analysis project Ga0302300, IMG submission 198756) | Peat permafrost microbial communities from Stordalen Mire near Abisko, Sweden - III_Palsa_E1_1 | ecosystem: Environmental > Terrestrial > Soil > Palsa > Peat permafrost | place: Sweden... | reverse complement strand
CAACGCTATATCTGTGTAACAGTATACCTTTTCATCGCTGTATCATGATAACTTAATACCAGTATACCTTTTGACCTGGCTATCTTTGCATCCGGGTACCTGCACATCTTTATATCGGTGCATTTTGTTAATTTCCCATTACCCGTATGATCTTCCGCAAGGCGGTTTCCAGCATTTGCTGAACCAGGATATAATCCGCCAATAACAGGTTGAATTTTTCCGCGACCGAAGGGTTAAGGGCATTCTGCAATTTGAGGGTATTGGCGTGTTTGGCTAACTGGTTAATATTGTTACCCACACGGCCGATTTCAGCCCCAATCGCATCCAGGTGCCTGATCAACTCTCTCGAATTGATAACCGTCCTCTTGGCATCCGATAAAATCCGCATCCGGATCAGCTCCGTCCTGGATATGCCCAATTCTTTTTCCAGAGCGCCAACCGTTTTATATTCGTCCTCGGTAAACCTTACATTTATAAATTTGGTCCGTTTCCCCTCTTTTAATTTGGGCCTCCCGTTTAGCTTTTTAAAGTCCTCCATAGAAAAACGAGTTGCGAGTTTTTTAAATCCCCCCGGGAGGGCAAGAGACTTTTTGTGAAACAAAAAGACATCTTGCCGTTGCAAAAACAACGGAAGTTTGGCTTATTAAATTGGCTGTTTGGTAGTTGATTATACAACCGTTAGGTTGGAAATAGGAAATCCGGCGGGGGTTCTGCCGCGATGCGCTCCCTGGCGATTTTTACGAAATCAACGGCCTTGACCTTGAGATGATATGCCCCGCTGTTTTTTTCAATTCCTATGAAGCGGCGGTCTTCGCGAATAGCCGCAATTAAAAAAGACCCGCATCCGCAGGCATTATCCAATACGATTGCGCCAGGAACAGAGAACGTCCTAATGAGGTAACGGCCAAGCTCAACCGGTTTTTGCGTCGGGTGAAAAGGCCTTGTGTCTTCATGCTCACAGGTCTTGCAATAAAACCAGTCGTCGGGTTCCTGCTCGTCAAAAAACAAAATATCATAAGGGTACCGGTCACCGCTGCTGCTTAATATTGGCGATGCCTTATAGTGACCATAACAACCGGTCGTGCTCGTTTTTCGCCAACCTCTGTTATAGGGCTTTCCCGGTATCATTTGCGGCTGGTAAGCCGGCTGCTTATTATAAAATATACAGATATCTTCATGCCGCCTAAGCGGCTGTTTTTTAGCATTCAGGAAATTGGTGGACTTCGATTTTATCCAGACGATCTTGTATTTAAACCAGGCGGGGTTGCTTAGGATGACCTTACCTGTAAAAATGCCGGCAGCGGTAAGGGCGATAACACCGTTGGGTTTGATGATGCGCTCATATTGTTGCCATAGCAGGCTAAAGTCAATCGGTATGTCCCAGGGGTTCAGCGTCGTACCATAGGGAAGATCGCATAAAACGAGGTCGATTGAATGATCGGGAAAATTTTTCATCACTTCCAGGCAGTCACCTTCAGTCACTCTATTTAAGTACTGATCAAGCGATAACAGCATAGCCTACCTTTCAAATGGTACCCGTACGCCGGAAAAGAAATCAGTTGTTTTTTTTTCCGTTTCGGCAGCTACTTTCATCGCTGCTTTAATTTTATCGTTATAATCGTTGAACCCCTCATAAACCGCTGAGCGGTCCGTTGCATAAGGCAAAGCTTTGATGAAATCCCTGCTGGCCAGTTTGCCCGCCTTATCCCGGTCAAAATAAATATCCAGGAAAGAAAAAGCTTTGGCTTTGGTGATACCCTGCTGTAATAAGGTTAAGGTATTCAGGACAATGATGGAATGGTCTGCGTCAGGGTTTTCCAGCCGCCAGCTTAAAAAGTCCAAAAAACCCTCGAATACGGCGGCCTTTTTTGGATGACCCGGTATAACGGTTATGCCTTTGTGGCCCATGCAACCTTTAAAATACCTGTTCCGCACTTCCCACGATTTGTTTTCATTGAGCCAGCCGGCTGCAAAATAATGCTTACGCACTTCATTTTCATCCTCAACATAATAGTACACTTCGCTCAGGTAAAATTTCGCAACGTCAAAAACGCCCCGGCTTTTCAGGTAATCGGTTATAGCGGGATGTACACCCAATGGCTTAACCTTTTCTACTACCTGGTATACCTTAACGGGTTTGCGCGGCCGTAGAACCCGGGGTTCGGCAGGTGCGATCAAGCAAACTTCCTGTATTTTTCTTACGACCTCGTTAAATCCCAAATGTTTCCAGTAGGCCAGGCCAAAGTCGATAATATTACCGCCCTTGCCGGCTCCGTGGTCAAACCATACACCGAGATCGTCATTGACGCTAAAGGAAGGCTGGGTGTCATCATCGCGGAGCATACTGATATACATTTTTTCACGCCCGCGTTTGGGAACAGGCTGAAAGCCGAGCCGGTTTAAGAGATCAACAATGGAGCCCTGTTCCTTGAGCTCTTTTGCAGTTAATAAATTAGTCATAACATATTGATTGGTTTTAAATGAATTCCGGGGAAGAGGACATAGGATATTCCGGCCCGGCAAAAAATAAAAAGAGATGGCCTCAAGTACCGGCAGCGGGTAACGAACCCGTTAAAATCGTTTCTGCCGGTATATATATATTTCGGGACTACTTCCGTCAGATCCTACGATCCGGGCCCTCGCCTGCCTTCGCGCTTTCGGTTATCGCGGATTTACGCTCACCTTCGCAAAATTTCCGGGTTTTGGCCGGATAATGTTTTGTCCCCGCATGTCAAAAAACGTTCGCTTTTCTTTCCGAAACCGGAAGTCCAATTGTTATTGTGACAGCAAAGCAACCGGGTTTTGACAGGCTCAAAAAGTGCAACTTTTTCTTGTACCCCGAATTGTACCCTTGTACCCTATTGATTTACAGTGAATTAATTTTACAGATGAGCCACATAATTTTTTTGAATCAAAAAAAAAGCCTCCCGAATGGGAGGCTTGATCATTAAGAATGATATATGATTTAATATTCTTTGATCTGGAGAATTAATTTCTCCAAAGTGCCGATGGCGATGTCCTTGTCGGCTTGTTCCATTTGGTAAGTGCTTTTCCGCATACTGTTCCAGGAAGGGTTTTTTACTTTATCCGTGGAAAGGAAGGGCACAACCGCACGAAAGATCAGGCTTAGGGAACTTGCAATGATAACCTTGCTGTCATCTGCCGCCTTTAAAATGATACCCAGCTGATCAACGCTCAGCTTGCATAGCAGCTTGGAAAGCCCGTTTATTTTTTTAACTGGTGGAAGCTCCTTAAAGTCCGGTCCGGCTAAATACTTACCATACCGCTTTTTAAAGGTGGCGCCCATGTTTTGGATATACAGGATCAAATTCTCACCCGTTTCGGATAAGGGATGATCCTGCGGGTATAAGGCAAGATTATTCATGGCCTGCTGTTCAAGCAGCAACAGGGAATCGTAATACTGTGTGACCGTCGCCTTAATTTTTTTTGAAGAAAAAAGGTAAAATGTACTGGTTTTTAGTTCTTTTAATACCAGTTGCAATTCCTTGTCAAATTTATCTTCAATGTGTTCAAGTTGGTTAAATTGTAAATCAGCAACATTTGTTTTTTCAGGATTTAAAGTTATTTCAACCACTTCATCTAACCAGGCATAAGGATAGCCCTGGTTCCTATTGTTATTCTGTATCGCCACCTTTATGAGCACCTTTCTTTTTTTAATAAAAGTTTTAATTGTCAGGCAAATCTCTAAAGGGTTGAAAGCGCGGGCAATAGGGAGATTTCCTCATTTTTGGATTAGGGAATTTTCCCTATAACATAATATCCTAAAAATCAGTTGGTTAATTGTGGTAAAGCTTTTGAATAAGTATTACCTTATTACTTACCGCAGTTTTTTCATAAATATTTTGAACATGGTTGTCTACGGTTTTGCCGGAAATAAAAAGTTTACTTGAAATTTCACGATAAGTCAGTCCCTGCCTCAGCAGCAGCACAATTTCAATTTCCCGGTTTGTTAAACCGTATGCCCGGCAATTTTCTTCAAAAGATACCGGCAAAAATCCGTTTCGTCCAAATTCCTGCAACTGGCTGTATTCAAGCCGCGCATACTTAATTGACTTAGACATAAAGAGTATTGTAATGATGATGATACCGGTATTGGTGCATAAAACCTCTATAAGCTGACTTTCCTCAACAAAGCCAAAAAAAGCCAATGCAGCCCAGGGAGTTACAGCACAATACATTGCAATCTCTTCCAGGTATTTATTTCTATTTCTCTTTGTTTCGTAATTTTTCCTGATCGCTTTAAATATTTGCCATAGCAAAATTATTGCATAAATAAAGGGAGCAATCATTCCATACCGGATATCCACATTCAGCTCGCCATTGATCGCATAAACGATCACAAAAAAAATTAAATAAGGCAGCATTAAGAATAAGGGCACACCGAAAAGCGCGTGCCAGCGTAGCGAAGGTAAATTACACGCTTTATAAAAATAAAAGGGAAAGTAGGAGGCCATTAAAAAGCCGGTGCCATAGGCGATCATTTCCTGTGTAGCTATCGGAATATCGATCTTGGGGTCAGGGAAAAGGCCGCCGGTAATATTATAAAGAAGCATTAAAAATAACAGGATCAGGTACAGCATCCTGTTTTTGTCCTGCGGCCGGAATAAATAAATAGCAATCTGGAAAATGAACATACAGATTTCCAGCATAATAAAAATAAACGTCACAATATGAATCTGAGTCCCAAATACCAGCATCGTGATTTCATTTATTCTGGTCCCCGTTTTAAGAAGAAGAGGGTATAATTTAATTCCAGTTGATTATATATTTGAAACCCCAGCGCTTTGTACCAGGGTAAATTCTTCACGGTAGAGGTTTCCAGGTAAACCGGAAGTTGTTTGGCATCTGATTCGGATATGATTTCTTTTATTAGTTTACTTCCAATGCCTTCATGATGAAAAACGGGATCGACCCCTATGAACCATAAATACGCCATATCAATTTTTGGTTGTTTCGCTTTGATCTTCCCTTCACGATCAAGTGCTTTTGACAAGCCGCTTAGGCCAATTGCTGAAAAAACCAATTTGATATCCAGCCAGATTGACCGGATGCTTGTGCGTTTCTGATGGGGGAATAGTATTAACGCGCAGGCCTTATCATCCTCAGATAGCCAAACCTCTCCGAATTGAAAACACATTTCAAAAGAGTAGTCCATCAGCGCACGGATGCGGTTAAATTTACCATCGTCCTGCCGTACGATATAATTAACACTTTTATTTTCTTGAAAAGATTCCGCCAGTAATCTAACTACCAACGATTTATCCTGACTTGTTGCTTTGATCATAAAAATTGTGCTGTCTTACTGTGTCAATTTTACGTTGGAAAAAACATCTTATTAATTTTTGCGACCATTTTTAACAGGATTTCCCTAACTGCATAACCCGTGAATTGATCTCCGCTATAATATAACTTGTTCATACTTCCATAGGAAATATGTTCTTGTTTTTTACTCATAAAGTGATTTGAAAAGAACTTTAGCAAGGCTGCAATATTCTTCATGGCAAATACATCCTCTTCGTATAAAAGTCTTATGAGCAGCGCCAATTGGGCTACCGTAAGTTTTAACTCTATCTTACCCGGCGGTTCATCAGGAATATCAGGCTGAGCTGTTTCATGCCTGATATACTCATTCAGCCAGTTTTCCAGCTGGCTGTTGATCGGCAGCACTTTAGGATCAAAGCTCATCGTTAACATAACCGGCATCGATTTGAGCATAAGCAATTGTTTCGTTAACATGGCCAACTGATCGTGCGGCCGGAGTGACGATTTTTTCACTTCAATCACTTCCTGGTACCACTGGCAAAAGCTGTGATGATTAAAATTCATGTAGAAAAGGGCTTCCGTGACACTTTGGGTCAGGTCCCGGTTATCTGCAAAGTCAGCCGTCACGGCGATTGTTTCGGTAAAAGAAGTGAGATATTCCGCTGTGCGATAGCTGAGCGGGGAATCAGCATCCATCATGATGATGTCCTCTAAGTAATCGCAAATACAAGCCCTTAACGTAACATCCAATTCCACATTTTGAAGTGAAGCGCTTAGCCTTTCGGAAGCCTCTGTCATTTTTCTTCTTACTGCCGGGATAGCTGCGTCAGGTATTTTGCCTTCGCCATTGATATAGGCATTAAAATATTGTATCAGAAAATCCTTTAACCCGAGCAGGCCCTCCAGCAAAAATGCAGGCAGGTTTAAGACAGAATAATTTTCCCGGGCTAAAGACTTTTTCCGATCCCCGATTTGCAGATAAAGCCTATCAGCTAATTCCAATATGAGCTGTTGCTGAAACCTGGTATACCGTCTGATGACGTGATCCTTTGCCTGGCTAAACAACAGATCAGTCCAGCTTTTTTTGATCCGGTGACATTCCGAGTTTATCTGTGCTTTCTGCTCGTTCTCGTACTCCAGGGACGGCACATCTGCGTCTTTTACCTTTAGATAATCAACGGCTAACTGCGCTAACAGCTTCATTTCATCCTTTAGCATGTTTTTTAGTTTAGCTAAAAAATATCTTGTTTCTTACACTCTTACCTTAACCGCATTTTGTTGGTTATTTAAATGCGTTTGTCCACTGACAGTAGTCAGCACGGTAATCGTGGTATTAGTAGGATCAGTTTCACCAACGGTCGTACCTGATTGATTTAATTCTGACAAATTGTTATAACGGTATAATTTATTTGTCTTTTTTGTGAAATTTTTTAATGTTAAATTTTTCATAGCGATAACTTTTCACTCAAATTAGGAGTACAAAAGAGTACAGGACAACTTTGTTACACGCACGACAGCTTGCGGTAGAAAGATAACCGGCTATGACAATGACATTACAATTCAAAATGAACGTTTTGTCGAAATTGGAAATGGGTGTTATTCTAAAGCATATTTTAGGATGGTGTATCTTTATTGCTTATGAAATAAGCTTTGTATCCTTCAATTCAGGAACTACTTTTCCTTTAGTAGATTACTTATTCTATTACGCGCTAAACATCGCTCTTTTTTACATTAATGCCCATTTAACGCTTAATTACGCAGTAAAATCCTCCAAATCTTATTTAGTGATCCCCGCAATGATGCTGTTGGAAATGGTTGTTTATCTGGCAATTAAATATACATTTGACTATTTTTTGGCAGCGCATCACCATTCATTTACCGCGCAATTGGCCTATATTAAAAAGTTTCTCGCATTGAACATTTTTAGAGGGATATATTTCATCGGATTCAGCACCCTGTACTGGTCTGTGTTGCGTATGATAAGCTTCAATAAGCGCGTACATGAAACGGAAACGGCCCAGCTGACAACACTAAAGGAGAAAGCGGAATTGGAAAGAAACCTTGCCGAGGCTCTGAATGCTTACCTGCAGCAACAAATTAATCCTCATTTACTTTTTAATACGCTAAGCTTTATTCACAATACTTACGCCAAGCAGTCGCGCGAAGCATCGCAGTGCGTATTATTATTGGTTGATATTATGCGTTTTTCACTAAACGAGGTAAGCATTAACGGTAAGACATCGTTAGATAAAGAAATCGAACAGATTCAAAATTTTATTGAAATCAACCAGCTCCGCTATGATTACGCCTTATTTATTGATTTCCAAGCCGAAGGTGATTTTGAAAATTATCAGATCATTCCATTGGTGCTGCTAACCCTTACAGAGAATATTTTCAAGCACGGGTATCTCAAAAAGCAAGCGGGAAAAGCTAAATTGCAAATTTCCGTAAATGATAATGTGCTAAGCTTTGTAAGCTGGAATTTAAAAGGCGACAGGCCCGATTACAAGCGAACAAGGTCTATCGGAATAAAAAACGTTGTCAAACGTTTAGAATATAGCTATAAAGGCCAATATAATTTGATTATTAAGGACGAAAAGGATAGTTATGGATTAGAATTAAGGGTGCAATTATGAATTTAAAATGCTATGTTGTAGATGATGAATATCATTCTATAGAAATGTTGATCGAGTATATAGAAAGAACTGACGGGCTTGAATTACAAGGATTTTCAACCAATCCGCTTATTGCGCTCAATGAAGTAACGGGTCCAAATCCGCCCGATATTACTTTTCTGGATGTGGAGATGCCTGAACTATCAGGCATGGCCTTTGCCGGACTGGTAAACCTACACACAACAATTGTATTTACTACCTCTTTCCAGGAGTTTGCGCTTGAAGCATTTGAAAAGGAAGCATTCGACTTTTTGTTAAAGCCAATCAGTTATCCCCGGTTCCGCAAAAGTATTCAACACATACAGCGCAGTGGCATCGCCGTCCGGCCTATCCAAAAAGAAAAAAGGGACTTCTTTTTTGTTAAAACGGAAAGCAGGGGCAAAATGGTTAAAGTGATCATTAATGACATTTTTTATATTGAAGGCGCTCAGAATTATATCAAGATCCACCTGACTACAGGTGTGATCATGCCTTATCTGACCATTAATGAAGCTGAACAATATCTTCCTATGGATCAGTTTTCGAGAATACATCAGTCTTTTGTCATCAACAACGAACGGATCATTTCCGTGGAGCAAACCAGGGTTACGCTGGAAAATAAGATTACATTGAACCTGGGCCGTTTTTATAAGGAGGCCTTTTTGGAAAAAATGAATGAGTTATTGTTGCGGTCAAGAAGGAAATTTTAACCATTTTTTTTCCTGATGGCTTTCGCCGATAGCTGGTATTTATAAAGGCAGTAATAAATAATCAATTCCTGGTTGCGCTGCCGGTCAACGAACAAACGGTTCAAATGCATGTGGATTAAATCTGCGAGTAATTGATTCCTCCGTTTAGCTGTAAAAAGTTCGGTCTTTTTTAGCAGGTCAGCGATCTTTACGGAATAAATATCCGACCACATGGTTAATTTTAAAGACGGGTAATAGTTTTTGATGGTAAGCAACCGGTTTATTTCAGCTTTTAGCTCCCTGAATTTTTGGTCCAAATCTATCTTTAAGGATTTATCGGTTGAAAATTCTGCATAAAACGTATGCACCATTTGTTCCAGGAACGCGACCTGATCGGTAATTTCCGGTATAAAACAATTTAACAAATAGGTAACGGAAACGAAGGCAAGACTATGGTAGCTGTAAGGGAAGGATTTACGGCCGGCAACTTTGATATACCGCAGTATAAGTTCACTGCTGCCATAAAAGAAAGATTCTACCAGGACGATGATGTCTGGCCCGTACCTTTCCATTTCCCTGCGATAGGTATCTGCCTGGTATTCCCTGATCAGATGATAACGTACCGTATCGGCAAGGCGCTTTTTCAAGCGGCCTAAAATATTGCCTACGGCGGCTTCATTAATTTTAAGACGTAAACGAATGTGGTAACCGGAATCGCGGTACCGTATAAAAAACCAGGATAATAATTCCGTGGCGTCAAATTGACTTAAAAGGGGAAGCAGTTTCTTGGCCAGCAGGTCGTTGGCAATCGCGGGTGAACAATATATTTTCAGATAAAGCCATTTGCTGCCTAAAATATAATCTTGTTGAACCTTTGGATCGGTTATGGTATCCGATGTTCGCTTGTCCGGATAAGCCTCTCCGTTTTTGTATAAAAAAGCAATGAACTGGTTAATCAATGGTCTACCTTCACTGATGACCGTTGCCCCCGCCGGTAAAATGAATTCCTGTAAAACGGCTGTCTCCATAGGTTTCAGGCAATTCAATAAAAAAGCGATTTCGTTTTTTCTATCGATGTTGAAAACAAGCTGCTGATCAAACTGGCTTAGCGCAACAAACGAAGGAAGGCGTAAGGAATCCTTTAATATTTTAAATTGGATGATAGCTTCATCTTCACTTGTTTCGCTTAAGCCCTTCAGATTTTTGGCCGATAAATGCCATATTGCCGGCGACAGAATGGTTTTTTTGTAAACCACTCTTGGATAATGGGCCATGCCAGGGAAATATTGCTCCAGGTCAAAAGTATAATTTCCCTGCAGTCCCTGGTATTGCAAGTCACAAAGCAAACGGAAAAGCGCCAGGTTATTGCGGCTGAAATTATAAGCAGAAGCTAAACGCGGCACAATAGTTTTGCCGCGTGATTTCGATTCCAAAATAAGCTCATCGCCGGCGACTGATAGCCATAGGTCTGAGAGGGACATCTGCTGGCTGGCCGGCAAGGCAGAGACGGCATTTACAGGTATTTCGTAATCATAAATATGCTGCCGTCTATTGATATTATCCGCGTGCGTATCGGAGATCTGCCCAATATCGGCGAATATGACATTTGGATTGGCTGTTTGTTCTTTTGCGGCCAATTCGCGGGCAATATGATGCACTTCATCGCTCCAGGCTGTAAAGCGCCCGATCAAAGCGGTCGCCGAGACGCCTCCCACGGTTTCCAGGTAAATGTGGTCATCAATTACCCTAAAAAGTACGGGCAATGTAGGAGGGGAAGTTAAAATTTCGTCAGGCGTGAGCAAAGATAGGTCCGAATCATTCAGTTGAATTGGGTTGGTATTTTGAGCGGTTTCATTCCATTTTCTAAATAATAACCGGTGTGCCGCCGACCATTCCAGGCGTATTTTCTTGTTCTGCTGGTCTGCAAATTTCACATGGCGCAGCAAATCCGTTTCGGCAGCAGTTGTGACCGGCGGGCCATATCCAATACCAATTTCGGGATCAATAGCCTCCAAAAGAAGGACTTTCCGCTTATCATATCGCTCTTTGAAGTCATGAATAAATTGCTGAAGCATGAATGATTGCACAGGCGGGATCAGTAATTTCAAAGCCTTAAGACCATCTGTGATCTGTTGCTGGTATTTTATTTCAAGGCTGCCGTCAACGGCCTTTCTTTCCAGTCCTGCGTAAAACACTTGTTTCGCTTTTTCATGCTTTAAAAAAAATAACTGGTCATTTACCTGCCCGGATATTTTGATCAGCTGGCTAACGTCCGGAAAGCTGTGGCCATCCAACTGACGTTCAACTACGGACAGTGTCTGACGAAATAAAGTTAACGGCGTTTCCGGATCATCCAAAAGCCTTCTCAGATAGTCTTTCCCAATGATATTTGCTGAAGTATGTGGTATAACTATATTGGCATCGACCAGAAACTTCAGATAGTCGCTTGCCGTTGCCCAGTCACATCGCGTTATTTCTACCATATAGGCGATAATTTCCTTTCCCTTCAGGTATTCGCCCATGCAAAAATCGAATAGCGCGATTGTTAGCGGATTACTTTCAATGGATTCCAGGTCAAAAAATAGTTTTTTATGATCTTCCGAATAAGAGGTTTTAATAAACCGGAAGTCTTTCCCGGACCTATATAGCGCCGGATTAGCGGTGTAGGTGTAACTTTCGGTTTCGTTGCCTGTTAAACCCGCAGCTAAACGTAAGGCAACTTCCTGGTCAATATTCAGGTGTAGTTTTGCTTCTTGTTTATTAACTAAGCGGATAGTGCCTGTATCTCCCCAGTTGGCTATCGAAAAAGAAGAAAAACTGCCAAATGGTGTGGGCCGGAAACTCATGCGGTTATAATATCGCATTAAACTCAGCCGCTCACGTGGATTAAGGGATTTGAAATCAAATTCTTTTGCAGTGAGCATTTCAAACAATTGAGTACTGGCCAGGTACAAGGCGACCTGGAAATAAGGCCCCTGAATAATCTCCGCGATATGATCAAGTGAATATTGATCATAATCAAAAAGCGGGGTTCTTAACAATAATTTATTTAAAAAATAATAATCATTCATCGCGGTAAGTATTCAGCTATACAATAAAATTTCCAATAGGTGCAGCAACAATTTATAGCTTATACTCATAATTAATATATTTTAAGCTGAAAAACACCACTGGTTAAAAAAAACCGCGGTAAATACTTATATCATTGGCATTAAATTAAGTGGGAATTGTAAATTGAGTTAATAAGAGGGAAGGAAATAACAGCACATTAACCGCGATAAATATATTAATAGTTAAAGCATTAATATGTGAATTTAAAGTAAAAATGCTCAGCATAGGCATGCTCACTGGCCGTATAAAGCCATATAAATAAGTATAGCCCTTAATTTCGCCTACAGTTATTGTTGGAAATGAAATCTAATGATTACAATCGTTCTAATGGCAGCCCATCTATCTCACTGAAATGGTTATCACGTGTAACTAAAGGTAAACTGTATTGACTTGCAATAGCAGCAATCCAAATGTCATTCTCAGGTATGGGCTTTCCCTTTTGCAGGAGCGTGGCTTTTATCCGGGCATAATGGTCCGCTGTTTCGGCATCTGCTGATAAAACTTCACAATTAACCAGAAAACGTTTAATTTGATCACCGTGTTTGGCAGCATTGGCGGAACGGTAAGCCCCCAGGTACAATTCGCCTAATACAACATACGGTATTGTTAAAACCGTTTCCTTTTGAAGCCTGGTTGTAACAGAGGCATTCCCCCTCAAAAATTCGATTACAACACTGGTGTCTAAGAGCATTTTATTTCCAGTCGTCAGGATTTATTTGTTCACAGGCGTCCGCTATGATCGCGGATATTTCGTCAGCTTCTTCGTTTGACCAGATACCTGCAAACTCCATGATTGGGTTCGGAGCAGCTGTAATTTTTTTTGGAGCTTTTTTAACCAGATTTTCCAAAGCGGTTAAAGTGCGCTCATTGTTAATTTTGAGCACCTCTTCTATCAGATGTAATTTTCTTGCTTCTGAAAACATAATACTCAAAGTTACTAAAATACTTACATCGTGCAAAAAATAAAAGCCTCCCGACACTCGCTGTCAGCAGGCTTTTAACCTAAACCTTATCACAATTAGCGCAAAGGTTTTGCGCTAAAGAATATTACAAATCTACCTTTAAATTTAATATTTCCTAATTATTTGGAAAAAATGTCGTGTTATTCCACAACATTATTATTTCGAGTATTCGAATAGGATAATTCTAAATCTTGTTACGAAAAGTGGCGAACGGATGCTGCCATAAGAAAAGAGGAATATTTTGAAACTCATCTCGTTTACAGTTTACTATTTTATGATGTGATTATTGGTATTACCACGCCCACACTGATCGAATTGGCCAACGCGCTTGGAGTGGAACCCAAACTCCTTTTAGACTTCAAGGGGATCAGCAAGAACATTCAGTAAACTGTAAAATATTATTATTCTTATCGCCCATATCATTTATTGGTGACCTGCACTATTATATAGTCAACTTAATTCATATTTTTGCTACCATGTGATTACTGCCCAATGGGTTGTGTGATCATGAAAATTTTTATTAAAGATATT
>Ga0302300_1001497_pt1 | contig 13234 bp, 16 predicted proteins | sample III_Palsa_E1_1_FD_198756 | JGI IMG/M metagenome (GOLD analysis project Ga0302300, IMG submission 198756) | Peat permafrost microbial communities from Stordalen Mire near Abisko, Sweden - III_Palsa_E1_1 | ecosystem: Environmental > Terrestrial > Soil > Palsa > Peat permafrost | place: Sweden... | reverse complement strand
TGGATTCAGCGTCAGCTAAGACCCTTCTTCTATACGCCAATACCTGATGCTTGGTTAAATGCTTCTTCATACACATACCCATATTTTAGACAAACAGAAGTGTCGGAGGGATTGGGGCTTAGTATATGTGCGTTTACGATAACTATCGACAAAACAGAAATGTTATAGCATAATATATTTAACTAGTAAACTCTTATGTTTCTTTTTGCTATAGTTATTAAAGATAATGAAGCTAGAGCTTATATATTTAGGTATAGTAACGATTTTTGAGGTCTGCTTATGGCTAAGGCCTGTATGGAAGTATAGGAAGTATTTATCTTGTGTCGTCATTTTGGTCCTATCTATATCTTCAGGTCTATTCTTTGGCAGTCACTTAAATGTGTGGACCGGTCTTTTAGTAGTCTTTAGCATCTATAGAATGATTAATCTGCTCAGGCTGATTGAAGGCAGGACGAATCCGGATTATCTTTATCATGTTGCGAGAAAGACCAGCTTCAACCTTATATTGCTACAAGCTGTTGCACTAGCGATCTATCTCTTAACCAGACATGCTCAGATAAAGCTAGATTTTTGGCTGTACCTCGCACTGGCTGTACCAGCCATCTTCGCTGCAATCTTGCTTGCTTCTACGATTAGGCATATACGTAAGGCTACGCCTAAGGATACGGGAGCAAGCTATGCTAGCAAGGACTTGCCTACTTTATCTGTATTAATACCGGCCAGGAATGAAACTGATGATCTTGATGAGTGCCTAAGGTCGTTGGTCGCATCTAATTACCCCAAACTAGAAGTACTTGTCCTAGATGACTGTTCTCAAAATAAGAGAACGCCTGAGATTATCAGGAGCTTTGCTCACGATGGTGTGACATTTATGAGTGGCGAGCTGCCTCCCGATGATTGGCTGGCTAAGAACTATGCCTATGAACAGTTAAGCAAGCAAGCTAATGGAGAGATACTGCTCTTTTGTGGTGTTGATACGAGATTTGAAGAAGATAGCTTAAGGCACATGGTTGAAGAGCTGTTAAATCGCAAGAAAGCGATGTTAAGTGTCATGCCTCTCAACATAGTAAAAAGCAAATTCTGGATTAAAAGCGTGTTAATTCAGCCAGCACGCTATGCCTGGGAAATTGCATTGCCACGAAGGATAGTTAAACGTCCACCAGTACTTAGTACTTGCTGGCTTATTAAAGCGTCGACACTTAAAGACTGTGGTGGCTTTGAAGCAGTTAAACGAAGTGTATCTATTGAAAGCTACTTTGCTAAATATGCAGCCAGTAGCAGCGATGGCTACAGCTTTTTGCGTTCGGCTAACTTATTTGGGTTAAGCAGCGTTAAGACATTTAGCGAACAAAAGGATACCGCCATAAGAACCCGTTACCCACAGACGCATAGGCGTCCGGAAATAGTTAGTCTATTAAGTTTAGTTGAATTTGGAATCTTTTTAGGTCCTTTAGTCGTGTCTGCCATTGCGCTCGTTAATAAGCAATGGCTAGCTTTAATACTAGGGCTGCTTGTATTTGGTCTATTCAAAGCCTTTGACATAATTCTTTTAAGGCTGACCTATCATAAGTTCCATTTATTGGCTGTTTCTCTGCTTTCTTTTGCAGTTGTTTATGATATTTGTCTGCTTAACTACTCAATGTGGAAATACGAGTTCCATCAGGTTTATTGGAAAGGCCGAAACGTGTGTATGCCAGTTATGCGGGTAGAGCCGCCTGGGACGCTCGAAAAGCTTACTTAAGCCTTTAAGTCAGGGATAAAGATTGAAAAGGTTGAACCCTGATGAAGTTCACTGTGAAGATCAATATTGGCATGGATAAGTCGTGAAAGCTTGATGGTTACGTAGAGACCTAGTCCCGTACCCTTGGCCTGCCTGGTTCTATAGTCTTCTGATCTAAAAAACTTATCGAAAACACGTTCCTGGTCAGATTTGCTGATACCAATACCAGTATCGATAACTTTGAAGGTAACACCCTTATCTGCAGTTTTGGCCTCTATTGTTACGCTGCCTCTTGAAGTGTACTTAATCGCATTAGTAACAAAGTTTTGTAATATCTCTTTAACATAAAGATGGCTTGAATATAGTAGTTCAAGCTTAGGGTCAATCTGAGTTTTTAAGGCGAGATCCTTGTCCTTGGCTTCAGTTTCGTAGCTAATAACTAACTCATTAACAAGATTGTGGACATTAATTCCTTCAATATCTACGTTTAGGATGCCTCTTTCAGCCCGACTGAGTGTTGATAAGTCATTAATCATGTCAGACAAGAAAAGGACTTGTTTGTGGGCTTCACTTAAAGTTTTTTGGATCTGCTGATCGACATGAGCTTTATCCGCTATAAACATAGCGTTACTGATGTAACCCTCGGTTATGGCAACAGGCGTTCTAAGCTCATGGCTAACGACGCTTATAAACTCATCACGTTCTTCTTCTAAAGATTTCTCTCTGGTTATATCCCTAAGTAAAATTACGTAGCCTTTAGGACCTGTTTTGCCGTAACCAAGACGGACTGGCGCAATGCTGATATAAAGGTTAATTTTACTGCCGTCACTGTAGTCCAATCTTAAATCTCTGTTGGTAATCGGCACATCGGCAGACTTAATCAGATCGTTTATATCTACGGGTTGGTTATCTTTATCTATTGGTTTTATTAACTTTTTAAGACTACTGCCGTGTTTGATGTTGTTAACGTCTAGGATATTGAGTGCTGCGCCGTTATGAATGACTACTTCAAGTTTTTCGTTAGTGGCAATGACAGCGTCAGCCATGCTGTTAATCAGGCTAACCAGCTGTTCGTGCTCAAATTGGTCTGATTTCGGGTCTTCGTTATCTAGCTTAAGCGACATTCACCTCATTATGACATAAAGCAAGTTAGCTCACCATGAGGACAGGCTGGTAAGCACGCAACTTACTTTTGTATGACTTTGTTCCCGGTAAATTGGTCTCCATAGCCTGCCAGAAAGGTGGGCCGTGGCGCAATACGTTTGTGTGTGTCAGTTCATGCATCAGAACGTAGTCTATAAGCTCCCAGGGCATTTGCATCAAGAATAAGCTAAGTACTATATTCTTTTTTTGGTCACAGCTGCCCCAACGACTCTTTAAATTCTTGATACTGCAGCTTTTATATACGAAGCCGTATTTATTGGCCAGGCTTTCAAGCCTCTGCGGAAGTAAGGTTTCAGCCTCTTGCCTTAAGGCTCTTATACAGGCCTTTTCGGCGACAGATTGAACCTCATCTTGGTTAGGGTTCATGCTCACGGGATGGCTAACAATGATGCTAGTGCCGGATACGCGGCTAGTAACGCTTGACTTAGCGGCTGACGCAACGAAACTCAAGTGATGGGCTTTACCTATGGCTTGATTGTCGTCCAAAACAGCTTTTAGCTTATGATTGGCAGATATCCATGCTCTTCGGCTTCTGGCAAAGTCTAAACCAGTTTTGTACGGAACCCAGATCGGTATGCTCACCTTAATCACACCCTTAGGATCAATTGACAGCCTAAGGTTCTTAGCCTTTTTTCTTTTATATATCTTTACTTCCTTGCTATCATCCAGCAAAAAAACTTTGTATGCCATTTATGTTTAACCTTTTATTTACTTAACTAACGAACCGAAATGTTGCGGCGAGACATGTCAACGCGACCTTGCGGAGTGTTTGGGATAAGGTTGACCATACCTGGCTTAATTACTTTGTTATTAGCATCATCGTCACTAAGACTGCCTAATGATCTTAACTTGGCTACAACTGCGCTCTGCTGCGTGCCAAAGAGATGTTTACCGCTCACTACAACATAACCGTCAGATGTCTTGGGGTTCTGCATGCTGTTAACAACAGCATCAAAGCTGGTTCTGTCCCATTGAGCGGCAAAGCGATCGTCTGATTTGCGCTTGTCTCTCTTGATGTTTCTGCTAAATGCAGTTTCCATATCCGTTTGAAACCAAACGACTAGGGGCTGTACATGATATTTAAGAGCAAGATTATTCAGCACGCGACGTTGACCTTCACGCATGGCATTCATATCGTAAACAACACTTACGCCCGCGTTTAGAAACTCTTCGCACATGTAGTTCATTATCTGGTTAACTACTAAATTTTCCTGTTTATCGAAGCGGGGTTGTTCAAAAAGTTCATTGCGAATACGGTCGGACTGAAGATGCGCCGATTGGATATTATCTGAAAATTGGCGTGCAAAATATGTCTTACCCGATCCAGGGTAACCATACATAATTAATAAAAACGGCTTCAGCGGTTGAATCTTTGCCATGGTCATATAGGTATAGCAGATTTCAGCTCAGTTGAAAAGATATAAACCGATGACAAAAGCGAAACTATAGCTTATTATTAAGCAGATTAGTGCTAGCATATATAGGGGAGTAGCTCAATTGGTAGAGCGTTGGTCTCCAAAACCAAAGGTCGCAGGTTCAATTCCTGTCTCCCCTGCCATTAAAGTGACAACTTAACCACTTTAATTTAATTTGTTAACATAATTTATATGAAAACAATGACTACGGCAGACTTTAAAGCAAGCTTTTCATCCGTTGTGGATGAGTTAAAAAAAGGCAATAAAAATAAAGTTGTAATCACCTATGGAAGCAAAAAAGAGCCCTTAGCGACTATTATTCCTCAGAGTGAATTAGATAAGTCGGATTACTCAGTAAAAGTAGATGACCTTAAATTTGAAATGTCCGAAGAAGAATTATTGAACCGGCGTTAAGATTACCTGGTTAAGACTGGAGATATTAATAACGTCTCCAGTGCTTAAGCCCACTGTTATATTAGGCACGCCGCCAATTGCTTTAGCCCCACCTAAGATTGCATTATATTGATCATGACCGGTGACGCTGAAGTTGCCGTTTTCACCACCTCCAGGTGTTACGAGATATTTACCTGGGCCTATATCTTCACCAACTATAAAAGTACCTGAATAAAGTGTCGTAGTTGTATAGGCAGTTACGAAAGGTGTAGTCACTGGTGTAAAGCTAACGTGGGCTAACCCGGATATTTGAATAAGATCGCCAGAGGATATTTGTGCCCTGAGCTGCAACACGCCACCTGCAGCACCTTCTTTACCTAGGATAATATTGTAGTTATCTCGCCCGGTAACCAAAAAGTTGCCACTTTCTCCACCACCGGCGCTTACTTCATATAGACCAGGCTGTACGGCTTTGCCTCCAAGAAAACTACCGGTACCAAGAGTGACTGCCTTGCCTTCTACTTGTCTAGAGGCTGGAACGGAGACAGGTGTTGTTTGCGAAGCCGCGGTAGCCGTACTTGAGCCTGAGGTATTGGATTTTTTGTCTCTCGAGACTATTACTACAACAAGAACTATTACAACTACCAAAAAAATAACTAGAGATATGTGTCTACCGAACCAGTTCTTAGTGCTATTCATTACATTATTCCTTAAATGAGTTTAGGAAAGATATTATGAACCAAACATTGGCCAGATTGCAATTCGTTAGATTATCTGTCAAGTATTAGCTTTAGCGTTTAAATAAAGTGCTTTTGCTTAACTATCTCTTTCGGTAAGTCAAGTTTTATCACAAAACACTTGAAAATAAATAAATGCTCATGCTAGAATAAAGTAGTTATAGTGCTTGTGCTAGAGGAAATGTAAAATTATACTAGAGCTCAAGGAAAATAAATAAGAATATTTAAAAAAAGAGACTTATGAAAGTACTAATGCTTGGGTGGGAGCTGCCTCCTTACAACAGTGGTGGACTGGGAATCGCATGTTACCAGCTGTGTAAAGCCCTCTCGAAAAAGGATATAGATATAGAATTCATCCTTCCCTACCAGGCTGACCACAACGTCGACTTTATGAAAGTTACTGCCGCTTATCCTCAAGACGTAAAAACATTCCTAGCTTCCGGCACGGCTTATGAGAGTCATAAATTTGCTATTGAAAAAGATGAAATCGATACGCTAGACATACAAGATCAACAAAGGCTTTATGAACACGCTACAGCTAAGTTAGTCGAAACTAATGAATACGATGTTGTTCATGCACATGACTGGTTAACATTTAGAGCAGCCCTTAGAGTTAAGGCTCTAAAAAATTGGCCAATAATATTACATGTTCACTCTATTGAATCAGACAGAGCTGGCTCATTCCCAGGCAACCCTATGGTTAGTGATATCGAAGACATCGCGCTTCATATGGCAGATAGAGTTATAGCCGTTAGTCAGCATACTAAAAACGCAATCATTCGAGACTACGGCGTACCAGCCGATAAGATCGAGGTAGTACACAACAGCATGGATGTCAGCGGAATTACACCGCTTGATGATGATAATGTTCACAAGTACCTATCTCTTATGAAGAGTCTTGGCTACCGAGTAGTAGTCAATATTGGCCGTTTGACCATACAAAAAGGCCTGCCTAACCTGCTCGAAGCCGCTAAGAAAGTTATCGACAAAGCACCAAAGACTATATTCCTAATAGTTGGCAGTGGTGAGCAGTATTATGAATTAGTTAGTCAGGCTGCTGAGCTGGGTATAGGAGATAAGGTTTTGTTTGCCGACTTCCAAAGAGGTAAAAACTGGCGAGATTCTTATGCCATTGGTGATCTTTTTGTTATGCCATCAGTATCCGAGCCATTTGGCTTGACTCCACTTGAAGCAATTGGTTATGGCACACCAGCTCTAGTATCAAAACAGTCCGGCATTAGCGAAGTTTTAAATAACTGTTTGAAAGTAGACTTCTGGGATATAGATGAAATGGCTAATCAAATAGCCGCCGTTATGCTGAGTGATCAGTTAAGGAATGAGCTGTGGCAGAATTCATATAACGAATTTAGGCATTTCTCCTGGGATAAAGCCAGCGAGAAGATAATAGATTTGTATAGATCACACAAAGCGGGGGCAGCAGTATGAGCAAGGCTATAGTCCTTTACCTGCACGTTCACCAGCCTTATAGGATTCGCCACTACACCGTTTTTGACACCGGATCTAGTCACAACTACTTTGATGCTGATTATGAAGATGACGCGTCTAATGAACGAATTTTAAAGAAAGTAGCTGAGAAGTCTTACTTGCCTACAAACAAGAAGCTTATGGAACTTCTTAACAAGAATCCTGACTTCAAGTTAAGCCTATCTATAACTGGAACTGTGATTGAACAGCTTGAGAAGTGGTCGCCTGAGGCGCTTGCCTCATTCCAGGAACTTACTAAAACTGGACGGGTAGAAATTGTAGCTGAGACATATCATCACAGCTTAGCTTTCTTTTACTCCAGGTCTGAATTTGAGATGCAAGTCGATATGCACCGTCGCAAAATAGAAGAACTGTTTGGCCAGACTCCTAAGGTATTCAGAGACACGGAACTTGCTTATAACAACGACCTAGCTGCATGGGCCGATCAGGCAGGCTATCAAGGCATACTAGCTGAAGGCTGGGATACGATGCTTGGCTGGCGCAGTTCTAACTTTGTCTACAAACCAAAGCATACCAACAATATTCGCCTGCTTATGAAGAACTATAAGCTTAGCGATGATATCGCTTTTCGTTTTGGCGACCATGATTGGGCTGAGTACCCTCTTACCGCCGATAAGTTCTCACACTGGTTAAGCGAAGACGTAAACGCGACGAACTTTAACCTGTTTATGGACTACGAGACCTTTGGCGAGCACCAATGGAGTGAATCAGGTATCTTTAATTTCTTAGAGCACCTTCCAAATGAATGGCTTAAGACTGAAGGCCACACGTTCATGACCGTTAGTGAAGCCGTGACAACTTTTGAACCGGTAGATGAAATAGATTGTCCGCAAACTGTAACCTGGGCAGATACAGAAAGAGATTTGTCGGCTTGGCTAGGTAACGCTATGCAAGGCTCAGCTATACAGCTGCTATACGATATGGAAGATCAGATAATCGGTACCGGTGACTATGCTCTTATTGATGATTGGCGTCGGCTTCAAACATCAGATCATTTCTACTATATGTGTACCAAGTGGTTTAATGATGGTGATATTCACGCTTACTTTAGTCCTTATAAAACACCGTATGAGGCATATATAAACTTTATGAATTCATTTAGAGATTTGAAATATCGCCTAGCCGAAAAAGGCGTGCCTGTATGACACACTTTGGGGGTGGGCTTTAATCATGGGCAGACCGGTTGTACTCAGTAATGGGCAGTTATTTGTCGGTTTGGATGAAAATGGTCTAGTTCATGACTTTTACTATCCTTATGTCGGCCTAGAGAACCTGACCAATGCCCGTAGTAGTCAACACAAGATCGGTGTCTGGGTTGATGGCCAATTTAAGTGGACCGATGATGGCAGCTGGGAAATACACGTTAATTTCGAGGCCGATGCTTTGATTAGCCAAATCTCTATGCATTCTAATGAACTAGCCCTTTCGCTTAACCTGCAAGACTACATTGACGTTGATACAAATTCCCTTGTTCGCCACATTACTATTAGTAACGAAGCTGATACCTCCCGCAATATCCGCTTATTTATGCACCAGATCTTTCAGATATCCAGAGCCGGACGAGCCGACACTGCTATTTATGTTCCCGATAATAACTATCTCTTAGATTATAAAGGCAGATACTGTCTCTTGATTGCCGGCAAATACAGCGATGGCGAGGCTTTTGATCAGTACGCCGTTGGTAACTACGGTATCGAAGGCAAAGCCGGTACTTATTTGGACGCTGAAGACGGCGAGCTTTCAGGCAATGCCGTTGAACATGGTGGCGTCGACAGTGTTATTAGGTTCAATCGTCAGATAGATGCAAACAGTAGCGCCACTTTAGATTACTGGATTATTGCCGCAAGTAGTCAAAGCGATGCTCAAACCACCCATATCGACTTTACAAACACTGATATGGAAAAGAAAATGCACCATGTCCAGCAGCACTGGAACAATTGGATTAGTGATGGCAAAGTTGAGATGCCCAAACTTCAAAGAGATGAACTAACAAAGAGTCTACTTGTTATAAAGGCTCACTGTGATGAGCGTGGTTCGGTTCTGGCAAGCGGAGATTCAAGTATCTTTAACTATGGCCGGGATTATTATTGCTATTGCTGGCCAAGAGATGCAGCTTACGCTGTCTGGCCATTAATTAGACTAGGTCATTATAGCGAGGCTAAGCACTTCTTTGAGTTTGCTAGAGACACTATGCACAAAGATGGTTATCTAATGCATAAGTATCAGCCAGATAGAGCCATTGGCAGCACCTGGCATCCACTAGTTCACGGTAATAGCCGCGAATTAGCTATTCAGGAAGACGAGACTGCATCAACTATCTTCATGATTGGCGAATACTATGAAGCAAGCAAGGATAAAAACTTTGTCGAAAATCTTTACCACATATTAATCGCGCCTGGTGCCAACTTTATGTGCGACTTTATTGACGAACAAACGGGACTGCCCCACGCGAGCTATGATCTATGGGAAGAAAAGTTCCTAACTTCTACTTATACGGTATGTACCGTTATAGCCGGGCTTGAATCAGCGGCTAAGCTAGCTACAGTAGCCGAGCAGCCTGCCGATGGAGTTAAGTGGAAGAAAACCGCTGAATTTATTAAATCCAACCTAGACAGGCTATATAGCCCGCAGAATTACTTTGTTAAGGGTTTCTTATTAAAAGAAGATGGAACGCTAGAGTATGACAATACACTAGATATATCTAATCTCTACGGCCCGTATATGTACGCTGGGCTGGCGCTTGACGACGAAAGGCTTACTTCAACAGTCACTGAAATAGAAAAGCGACTACTAAACGTCACACCGAGCGGCGGAGTTCTTAGATATGAAAATGATAACTACTTCTTACAAAAGAATCAATATAGCGGCAATCCATGGATAGTTAGCACTTTGTGGCTATCCCAGTATTATGCGACTGTTAATCAGATAGATAAAGCTAAGGCTATGTTGGACTGGTCTCTCAGTAAAATGCTACCGAGCGGCATATTGAGCGAACAGTTCGATCCGGAAGATGGCACACCATTAGGTGTAACTCCATTAGTTTGGAGCCATGCCGAGATGGTTAATACGATTCTTGATTTAAATAGGTATATTAGCGCTTAGGAGCTTCGTTGCGGCCTAAGTTCTTCTTTGTTTCAGAAAAGATAACGTGTTTTCTTAGCTTTGGACTATATTTCCTAAGGCTTAGCTTTTCAGGAGTATTCATCGTATTTTTAGATGTATAGTAAATACGCTCGCCAGTTTCTTCACTTACTAGACCAATAATCTTTCGCTTGTCACCTTTTTTAGCCATTCTTCTATTACCTTTTCAATAATTAGTTGATTATATATTAACAGATTAGAGACACTTTGTAAATTTGACTTAAAAACACCCCTGTGTAGGGGTGGTTTTGGTGCTCGCATATGGTTTTGAAGCATTTGCATGTCAGCACTAATGCTCAATATATTTTATTATTGTATGTCGTATCAATAATAAATTTCACATATGCAATGTGGAGCCACCTGTCGGATTCGAACCGACGACCCTCAGTTTACAAAACTGATGCTCTAACCAGCTGAGCTAAGGTGGCGAATATTTAGGTTTTTGTATGTGAAACGTGCTTATATATTGTTACAGATATAGAGTGTAGCAAAAACAGGTATAATTTGCTACTATTGTCTAGCATTTTCATGCAAGCCGCGATAGCTCAGTTGGTAGAGCGTTTGCATGGTAAGCAAGAGGTCTCGGGTTCAAATCCCGGTCGCGGCTCCAGTACATTAAATGCAGGGATAGTGAAGCGGTCAAACACGATAGACTGTAAATCTATTGGCTATAGCCTTCGGAGGTTCGAATCCTCCTCCCTGCACCAAATATTGACAAATATGTATAAAGTTATACCATTGTAAAATGACAGAACAATTAACTGATACTACACAGCTAAGACACATGGATGCTGCTATTGAAGCTACTAAAACAATAGAGCGAGGAAATGAATTGCAAGAGGCTGCAGCAGTGGCAGTTCTAAATCTAGCCATTGGCCTCGAAGTACAAGAGGCTATGGCACGTAGGTCTTCAGATCTCAACACACCTAAACCTGAGATATAAGCAAAGTTCTGACTTTGCACAGAATGCTGCACCAAGTATTTTAAGGAGTTATAAATGGCTATTGAAACTTATAAATCTAGTTTAGGTATTATAACCTACATGTCCGGTGATTTTGAGAACGGTAAGTTTACCCCAACGGACGAGACTGTGGCTAAATGGCTTTTACTCCAGTCATTGGGACATAATGTTAGTTTGCACGAAGTTCGCTATGAAGGCACAGTGCCTGAAAATGTGGAGTTAGGATATAATTAGCGTTCCGACTTCATCGATAACGCTGCACCACACCTTAGAGCGTTGTGTACGTTAGAACCAAAATTGGTACAATACAGTTATGAGAATAATAAACGCAGAAGATGTTCCACGCGTTACTAAGCCAGAGGGTACCGACGTTCATTATTATTTATTTAGGGATTATGAAATCCACTATAACGACCAGGCTCCTCATACGACGCAGACTTGGCATCATCACGAAAAGATTTGGGAAACGCTTTACATTATTGAAGGCGAGCTAAAAGCTCAATGGCGTGACGGAGCTGAGGAAAAATCGCAAATTGTTAAACCTGGTGATTTGATTGAGACGGAACGTACTCCACATACATTTTCAAACGATACTGACAAAGTAGTCCGCTTTTTGGTGATAAAACGTATTCCTTCGTCAGAGGATTATTCTGAAGTCCTGAAGACCGATAAAGTGCTAGACTGATACTAGTAGCGTTCTGACTTCGTACACAACGCTGCACCAAACCATAACCACTATGAAGAACGCAATAATATTACATGGCAAGCCAACTCGAGAGCGATATGAAAATCCTGAAGAACCAAAGCCTCACGTAGCAAATTGGCTACCTTGGCTCGGAACGCAATTGGGCGCTCGTGGTGTTGTGACATCCATTCCAGTATTCCCGCGACCATTTTTCCCTGTATATAAAGACTGGAAGGAAGTTTTCGAAACAAACAAGGTCAACAAAGATACAGGCCTGGTTGGTCACAGCGCTGGGGCTGAGTTTATACTACGTTGGTTATCCGAAAATGTGGATGTTTCAGTCGAGCGAGCAGTGCTAGTTGCCCCGTATCATGATTATGAAGGTAAGTACGAGAATTTCTCACGTTACACACTCGATACACAAATCCCAAAAAGAATCGGTAGCTTAACTATAATTACCTCACTGGATGATGACGAGCCTATACTTAAACGAACTCGCCAACTTGCAGGAGCCATTCCTGAGGCAGAGGTTATTGAGCTTAATGGCCTAGGACATTTTAGAATCGGGCATAATATGATAAGTGAAGAATTCCCTGCATTATTAGAAATATTAATGACATAATAAGGTTCTGACTTTGTTAAGAACGATGCACCACGGATTATAACGAATGTCTTATTTTACTATCCAGCCAAGAATTTCAAGTAGTCTGACCGCCCATAAACAACATGTGTAATATATAAAGTTTCATGCCTTATAACGTAAACTAGTAAATAGTTATCAACAACTAAATATCTACTTCGTGTCAACTCATTATTTATTTTAATGGGTGGACCAATCTCGGGAAATTGACCTAAAACTTTTACTCTCTTGATTATTTTCTGTAGAAGGTTGTTGGCTGCTGTGGGATTATAAAGTTCACTGCCAATATATTGAACAATTTGATCAATGTCGGAACGTGCAAGTTTGGTAAAAATTATTGTCATAGAGTAATTTTAAATTGTTTTGCTAGCTCCTCTAATGTAATTCCCCCGTCGTCAGCGATAGACTTTTCGCCTTCCCTAACTAACTCTAGTAATTTCTCGGCTGTCTCTTCGCGGTCGTAATCATCAATCTTCGAAATTACATAGCTACCTCGACCATTACGAGTAAGGTACACTGGCTTATCGACGTCAACCTTATTCAAAACGTCAGTGTAATTTCTTAAATCTGATATTGGTAAAATAGTAGGCATTTTTAACCCTCCTTCTTATTATGATTATAATTATAGCTAATACACGTGCGAATTCAACAACAATATATGTTTTTAGACTATAGATTACTATCTAGATAATATTTGCGTTTCGAATAAACTGTTAACAACATTCTTATTTCGTTCATCACTCTGCCTTAGACTCCAATCCAAAACGCAACATAAACACTAACAACTAAAAAGCATCTCTGGTCCTTGTAGACTAGTAGTTACTAAGCAACTAACTACAAAGGAGAACAGAGATGCATACTCATCTTACACA
>Ga0302300_1001492_pt1 | contig 13288 bp, 7 predicted proteins | sample III_Palsa_E1_1_FD_198756 | JGI IMG/M metagenome (GOLD analysis project Ga0302300, IMG submission 198756) | Peat permafrost microbial communities from Stordalen Mire near Abisko, Sweden - III_Palsa_E1_1 | ecosystem: Environmental > Terrestrial > Soil > Palsa > Peat permafrost | place: Sweden... | reverse complement strand
CCCACTTAAGCGAAGGTGATGCCAAAACAGCATTTGCCCGCGGGGTTGACTACGTTGATTTTGCACCCGACCGCGTGGCGATGCAGGATGCTACCGCGCAAATGGCGCTGTTGCAGTTTATGCAGGCAGGGAGGCCGCAGGTTGCTGTGCCTTCTACCGTGCATTGCGACCACCTGATACAGGCAAAAATTGGCGCTGATGTGGATTTACAAACTGCCAAGGATGTTAACCTGGAAGTTTATGATTTCCTGGCATCGGTATCTGATAAATACGGCATTGGTTTCTGGAAACCGGGCGCGGGTATTATTCACCAGGTTGTGCTGGAAAACTACGCGTTCCCCGGCGGTATGATGATAGGTACCGATAGCCACACGCCTAACGCGGGTGGTTTGGGTATGGTTGCCATTGGTGTTGGCGGTGCCGATGCCTGCGATGTAATGGCGGGTTTACCCTGGGAGCTAAAATTCCCTAAACTGATTGGTGTAAAACTAACCGGTAAATTATCGGGCTGGTCGTCTGCGAAAGATGTGATTTTAAAGGTTGCCGGCATATTAACCGTAAAAGGCGGTACCGGCGCTATAGTTGAATATTTTGGCGATGGTGCCCGCTCGCTATCTGCCACCGGCAAAGGCACCATTTGTAACATGGGTGCCGAGATTGGCGCTACCACATCTGTATTTGGTTACGACGAAAAAGCGGCCATTTACCTGCGCGGTACCAAACGCGAAGAGATTGCCGATTTAGCCGATGCGGTTAAAGAACACTTAACCGGCGACGTGGAAGTTTATGCTAACCCTGAATTATACTTTGACCAGGTGATAGAGATAAACCTGAGCGAGCTGGAGCCGCATGTGAACGGGCCGTTTACGCCGGATTTGGCATGGCCAATATCAAAATTCGCGGCAGCGGTAAAAGAAAACGGCTGGCCTACAGTTTTGGAAGTTGGTTTGATAGGCTCATGTACCAACTCATCATACGAAGATATTACCCGTTCGGCATCCATTGCCAAACAGGCTACTGATAAACATTTAAAAACCAAGGCCGAGTTTACCATTACACCGGGTTCGGAACTGGTGCGTTACACGGTTGACCGTGATGGTTACCTGGGTACTTTTGCCGAAATGGGCGGTGTAGTTTTGGCTAACGCCTGCGGCCCTTGTATTGGCCAATGGGCAAGGCATACTAATGACCCTACCCGCAAAAACTCTATCATCACCTCCTTTAACCGCAACTTTGCCAAAAGGCAGGATGGTAACCCCAATACCCACGCGTTTGTGGCATCGCCGGAAATTGTAACCGCTTTCGCCATTGCAGGCGACCTTACTTTTAACCCGCTTACGGATAGTCTGCTTAATGAAGACGGTCAACTGGTAAAATTTGACGAACCGCAGGGCATTGAAATGCCGCTGAAAGGTTATGCAGTACAGGATGCCGGTTACCAGGCCCCTGCCGAGGATGGCAGCAAAGTGGAAGTGATCGTCGACCTGAAATCGGCACGTTTGCAATTGCTGGAGCCGTTTAGCGCCTGGGAAGGTACCGACCTTACCGGCTTAAAGCTGCTGATAAAGGCCAAAGGCAAATGTACTACCGATCATATTTCTATGGCCGGCCCATGGTTAAAGTTCCGCGGGCATTTGGATAATATCAGTAACAATATGCTGATAGGAGCTATTAACTATTTTAACCTTACTGCCGACAGCGTTAAGAACGAACTGACCGGCGAATATGGCCCCGTACCTGCCACCCAACGCGATTACAAAGCACATGGCATTGGTAGTATTGTTGTTGGCGACGAGAACTATGGCGAAGGCTCATCGCGCGAGCACGCGGCTATGGAACCGCGCCACCTGGGCGTACGTGCCATATTGGTAAAATCATTTGCCCGTATACACGAAACCAACCTTAAAAAACAAGGCATGCTGGGCATCACCTTTGCCGATAGCGCCGATTACGATAAAATACAGGAAGACGATACCTTTGATATCCTGGGCCTAACCACCTTTGCACCGGGCAAGCAATTAACTGTTGTATTGCACCATAAAGATGGCAGCAGCGAGCAGTTTGCCGTAAACCATACCTATAATGCACAGCAGATAGAATGGTTTAAAGCCGGTGGCGCTTTGAATATCATCAGGAGGCAAATGGCTTCTTAAAGGAGGTTAAAGCTGAAAGGTAAAAGGCGAAAGCTTTGAAGCCTCTCCGGTTTGGGGAGGCTTTTTTATTGGGGATAATGTTTATATTAGATTGATATTAAGGTGAAAAGCCCAATCACGTTATCAGCAACCGAAACAATATTACAATGAATATACCAGACATTATTTTAGGAGTAGTTATGATAGCCATTGGTATTCCAATGGTTATTGTTCAGGCAAAAGCCATAAACGCCGGGAAGCACACGAACGGCGATGCCATAGTTAGGTTATTAATTACGGGTATTATTGGCATTATATTAGGTATAATGATAATTGTGAAAAGCTTTTAAAATAAAAACATTTTGCGACCTTAAACTGGCATGAGCATTATCATAAAACGCTTATTTGTAATTATCCTATTATTTGCAGGTGCAACAAATATAGCGCAGGGACAGGCATTTAATTTTCAGGCCATTGATGGTGGTAACCAACAAATTCATGTTATACTCAATGGTGAAACCTTAACTATAGCCTGTTTAAAGGATACGCTTTTTATAAAAGATGTAAATGAGGTTAAAACAACCAATGTCATCAATAAAAATTTCCTTGTTGAGATTTACAGTATACGGGCTGGATCGGGTCTTAATGTGCAGCATACTTTAATACTGGCAGTGAAAAACAAAGTTCTCCGCCAGGCGCTGCATTTTACATCGTTCTTTCATGAGGACTTTATAGATTTCAGAAAGAATCCCCCTACACCAAATAAGCCTGATATAATTAGTAATTATGAAACAGGCTTAAATTTAACAGGCAGTACTGCTACGGATTATAGATTAGGGATTAAAATTCATGATGAAAGAAAAGCAAAGGACAACCCACAGACTAATTACCACAAGAGCAACGAGGTTACTTTGAGCTTTGACACCAGTCGGGCTATTTTTTACAGTAAGCATGAATATATAGCCCGGTACTTCAGCATATTCGACCCTAAAACTGACAACGAAAATAAACAATATATAAGAGGTGCATTTCCTATGATTAAGTTGGGCAGTTACCGATACTATTATATTAAAGGTGAGTGGTATGAGAAAAATGAGTATGGCGATATGTCGAAATATGCGTATAAATAGCCTCGTGCACCTTTGCCTCTCATCACAAATAGTCATCCCGAACTTGTTTCGGGATCCCACAGAGCAGGTTGCCGATATGCGTTGTACTTAGCATGTGGGATGCTGAAACAGGTTCAGCATGACGCGAAATTTTGTCAGTATGCGGGTGTTCCACCCGTTCCATGCGTTCCACATGTTCCACTCGTTCCGCGGAACACTGAAGGTGCTGATTTTCAATAGCTATTCAGACATTTGCAACAACAGCAGGAAAATACCTACATTTAAGCTAACTAAAATTGCCTTACCATGAAGCATTACCTGAGTACGCTTGCCATTTGTTTGCTACTGGCGGGCTGTAGTCTGCCCCCGCAATATACCGGCGAAAAATACCCGGCAACAAAGCATGTGGATGTTTACTACGCTGCTTATGATGCCCGGCACCATCATTATAAAGTGATAGGCCATTTGGTAGAAACGCACCATTATTCTAGGAGTATTATCGAGCTGGACTTTAGCAGGTATGCCAAACGCATGGGCGCCGATGCCATTATTATTACCGATAGTACTGCCGATGTTTTGAAGTATGATAATTAGTCCGGGTTTTATTACGGGTTAAAATAATTAATCGTTATTATTTGCAGTATTAAAACCTTATTTATTACCTTTTACGTATAAATTAATTATTGCATATTACTAAGCAATAAACAAAGGCTGACCGAAATAATTTACCATTGAGATTTCTACTGACATTATTGCTTTCAATTACCTGTTTAAGCTGCTTCGCAGCTTCAAGTACAGAGGAGGTTGACAGCCTTAAACATGCACAGCCCAACGTTAATGACGCTGATACGGCAAATATTAACCGGCTTAATAAGCTGGCTGCTGCCTACTATAAAATAAATCCCGACAGCACTTATTATTACGCGCAAAAAAGCATTGGCCTTTCAACCAAAATAAAATACCGCACCGGTATTGCCGATGGCTTGCTGCAAACCGGTAATGTAAACTACTTTAAAGGCAACTTTGCACAGGCCGGCCAAAATTTCAACCGGGCCATAAGTATTTATCAAAGCTTGCATAACAACCGCGGCGTGGCCACTTGTTATGTATCGTACGGGCGCATGTATACCCTGCTGGCCGAGTATAAAACCGCTTTAGCTTACCTTAACCTTGCCTTTGCCATCGACAAAAAAACAGGCGATGAAAAGGCCTTAACCGATTGTTATAAAAACATAGGCATTGTTTACTTTAGTGAGGGCCAGTTATCCAAATCGCTGGATTATTATTATAACGGACTTTTTATAGCGCTAAAAAATCACTATGATTTTTTAGCCGGCGAAATTTATAACGATATAGGTTATGCGCTGCAAATCATGGAGGTATACCCCAACGCGCTGGAGTATTACAAAAAGGCGCTGCATGTTTTCGAGCGTACCAATAACATACAGGATATTGGTACCATCAATGAAAATATAGGCGAAATATTGCTGGCGCAGCAACAATATCCTGCGGCAGTTGGCTATCTTACAAAAGCACTTAAAATTGCTATAAAGCAGGATGATAAAGATGGCCTAAGCTCGCTTTATACCGATTTAGGGCTGTGCTATGCCTATGAAAACCAGGAAAAAAAGGCAATAAAATATGTAAATACCGGGCTGGCAATTTCGGCCCAGTTTAAAAATGTGTATAACCAGGCTTATGCCTGTATCGGGCTATCAACCATATATAACCTTCAGAAAGATTATAACAATGCCTATAAATATGCCATGCAGGGGCAGGCTTATGCCATTAAACTGGGCAATTTATCGGTTAGGGCCAGCGCGGCTTTACAATTAAATAAAACGCTGGCAGGTTTGGGTAAATATCAAGAAGCATACCAGTTGCTTAACCAATATATTGATTTAAAAAATCAGCTTAAAAACGATGAAAGCATACAAAAGTTAACGTCGTATACTTACGAGCTTAACTTTGCTGCTAAACTGCGCCAGCAAACGCAGCACCAGCAGGAAGTGAACCTTGTTTATCGCCAAAAAATACGCAGTCAGCGCCTGATAAACACTATATTTTCAATCATTATTTTGGGGATGATTGTTACGCTGATAGTGTATTACCGGCAAAAACGCAAGCAACAGGTTATTAATACGATGCTGGAAGAAAAAAACCACGAGGTTTTGGAGCAAAAAACCAGTCTTGATGAGCAGGCACAAAAACTAAACAGCCTTAATACTTTAAAGGACAGGCTTATTTCGGTTTTGGCGCATGATTTACGCGCGCCGCTGAGCACCCTGCGCGGTTTATTTAGCCTGCTGCAAGATAGCAGCATTACCCACCAGCAATTGATTGAGTTAATACCCAGTGTGCTCAAAAAACTTGAATACACCTCCGACTTTTTGGACACCCTTTTATTTTGGATAAACAGCCAGATGGAGAATTTTGAAAGCGCTGTAAAAAGCTTTTCGGTTAATGAGCTGGTTGCCTATGAAATTGACGGTTACAAAGACCAGGCACAGGCAAAAGGGATAACCCTGCAGGATAACATCCCCGATACCTTAACGGCATGCGCCGATCCTAATTCGATACGCATAGTTGTGCGTAATTTAATCACCAATGCTATTAAATTCTCAAAAAGTGGCGATACGGTATGTGTTTCTGCTGCCTTGCAGGATGATAATACCATTATTATTAAAATAAAAGATACGGGTATAGGCATCCCGGCACAGCAACTAAAGAGATTGTTTAAAAGTAAGGTAGACAGCACCACCGGTACTGATAATGAACCCGGTACAGGCATGGGTTTACTGTTTTGTAAGGATTTGGTTGAAAAGTGCAATGGCAAAATTTGGGTTACCAGCCGCGAGGGTGAGGGCACCGAATTTTTATTTACAATTCCGGCAAATTAATGTTGTATAAGTGATATATACTTATTTGTTTTGCACCACGTTATAAAACGGTATAATAAATTTGTTACAAAAGTATATGCGCCCCTCATTACTTATCGCTCTTTGCATACTATCGTGTTTTTTAGGCACCTATCAAAGGTCAAATGCCCAGTCGGCAGATACGCTTAAGATAACCCTTACCCAGGCTGAAGATATGTTTGTTAAAAACAATTTACAGCTCATTATTCAGCGGTATAATATTGATAATTCAAACGCGCAGGTAATTACCGCCCGGTTATTTCAAAACCCAAATTTTAGTTTTTCCAATGGCCTGCATGCTACTGGTGTGCCCAATGGTTACAGCGAGCAAACGCTTGGCATTTCGCAATTATTTAGTGTTGCGGGCAAGCGCAATAAAAATGTTAAACTTGCCAGGCTTGGAGTTGAACAGACCCGATACCAGTTTTTTGATTTATTAAGGACATTGAAATTTACCCTGCGGAATGATTTTTACAGCATCTATTTCCAGGAACAATCTGCAAAGGTTTATGACCAGGAAATAAGCTCGTTGGCAAAAACCTTAAGCCTTTTTAAAGAACAGTACGCCAAAGGCAACATTGCCGAAAAGGAAGTATTGCGCATACAATCGCAACTATACGCGCTGCAGGTAGAATTTAACAGCCTGCAAACCGGCATTGATACGGTACAAAGCGAATTTAAATTATTGGTAAAAGCCGACCCCGGTGTTTATATCGCCCCGCAATTTGATTATGATAAGATTAACAGCGATGTGGTGCAAACTGTTCCTTATCAGAAACTATTGGATTCGGCGTATGCCAACAGGTATGATTTAAAGCTGGCAAAAACTTCAATAGATTATAACAATGCAAACCTGCAACTACAAAAAGCCATAGCCGTTCCCGACTTGTCGTTTTCCATAAACTATGATAAACTTGGCGGTTACGGGCAGAACTTTTTAGGCGCCGGTGTAGCATTTGATTTGCCATTTTTTAACCGAAACCAGGGTGGTGTAAGCCAGGCACGTATTGCGATTGACCAAAGCAAGGTGCAGTTTCAAAATCAGCAAAACCAAATTGAAAGCGATTTGGCAACCGATTATAAAAATGCTGTAAGGCTCGAAAAGCTGTATGATAGTTTCGATCCATCATTCAAACAAAACTTTAACCACCTGATACAGCAGGTTTCAATAAACTATCAAAAACGAAACATCGGCCTGCTGGAATTTCTGGACTTTTACGATTCCTATAAAACCAATGTTATACAATTAAACAACTTAGAACTTAGTCGGGTTTTATCGCTCGAACAACTTAATTACGCTACTGCAACTCCTTTTTTTAATTAACACTTAGTTATAATGCGCCCCAATTATAAAATATTTACCCTGCTTGCTTTTTTCGCCTCCGGGTTAGCTTTTCAAAGCTGCCGGCATAAAACAGACGACACCCAAAGAGATACCATGTTCCATGTAACGGATACTTTGTTAAACAGTTTGTTAATAGATACCGTGCGGGATAGCAGCGCACGATCGGAAATTACGCTAACCGGCAGTATTGCGCCTGATGAAAACAAAATGGTAAAAGTTTTTCCGATGGTAAGCGGCGTAGCCGAAGATGTACACGTGCAATTGGGCGATGTGGTACAAAAAGGGCAAACACTGGCTATTATGCGTAGTGCGGAGATGGCAGGCTTTACTAAAGATGCAGTTAGCGCGGCTGCCGATTTAAGAAGCACCAGGCGCACCTACGAATCGACCCAGGAAATGTACAAGGGGGGCCTTGCATCGCAAATGGATTTGGAACAAGCGCAATCCGACTATGAAAAAGCCAAAGCCGAAAATGCACGTGCCGGCGCAGTTATCGGCATAAATAAAAGCAATGCGCAGGGTTACGTGATAAAGGCGCCGATATCAGGTTTTATTGTCGAAAAAAACATCAACAGCAATACCCAGATAAGGGCTGATAATAGTCAGAACCTGTTTACCATTGCCGATTTATCGAGCGTTTATGTACTCATTAATGTTTATGAATCTGATATCTCCAGCGTAAAAACAGGCGACCCGGTAAAGATTACAACACTATCCTATCCCGATAAGATTTTCACCGGGAAAATTGATAAAATAGACAACATGCTCGACCCGGATACCAAGGTAATACATGCCAGGGTGAAGGTTGATAACCCGAAAAATTTATTGAAGCCCGAAATGTTTGCCAGCATACAGGTAAAGGCAACATCTGGTGCAAACCTGCCCGAAATAAATACCGGCACCATAATTTTTGATAACGATAAAGATTATGTGCTGATAGCTGATGGTAAGGCTCATGTACGCATACAGCCAGTTGTAATAGCCAAAAAGGTAGAAGACCGCGCCTACATAAGCAGCGGCGTAAAAGCCGGAGACCGTATTATAGCGTCGCGACAGGTATATCTTTATGAATCACTTAAAGATCAGTAGACAGGATGAACCGATTTATAAATGCTATACTCGCGTTTGCGTTAAAAAATAAAATTTTCATATTTTTTGTTACCGGCCTGCTGGTAATAGCAGGTTATATCAGCTTTAAAACCATTAGTATTGATGCTTTTCCTGATGTAACCAATACTTCTGTAACCATAATTACACAGTGGCCGGGCAGGAGCGCGGAAGAGGTGGAAAAATTTGTTACCCGCCCCATTGAAATTGCCATGAACCCGGCAGAAAAGAAAACAAGTGTCAGGTCGTCGTCGCTTTTTGGTTTATCAGTAGTAACAGTAACGTTTGATGATGATATTGATTATGCCTTTGCGCGCCTGCAGGTAAACAATCACATTGGCGATGCCGACCTTCCGGATGGTACTAATCAATCCATCGAACCGCCTTATGGCCCTACCGGCGAAATTTTCAGGTACACGTTAACCAGTAACCACAAATCGGTACGGGAGTTAAAAACTATTGAAGATTGGGTAATAGACCGCGAAATACGAGCGGTGCCCGGCGTAGCCGATGTTAACAGCTTTGGTGGCGAAGTAAAAACGTACCAGATAACCATCGACCCTAAAAAAGCGGTACAATACAATGTAACCCCGTTGCAGCTTTATGATGCGGTATCAAAAAGTAATGTGAATGTTGGTGGCGATGTTATTGAGCAAAGCGGGCAGGCATACGTGGTACGCGGTATTGGTTTGCTAAATAATATTGAAGAGATAAATAACATCGTAATAAACAATATTAAGGGTACGCCAATTTTTGTAAAAACCATTGCCGATGTAACAGAATCGGCATTGCCAAGGCTGGGCCAGGTGGGTTTGGATAAAGACCCTGATGTTGTTGAAGGCATAGTGGTAATGCGCAAGGGCGAAAACCCAAGCGAGGTGATTGAAGGCCTCAAACAAAAAATAAACGAGCTTAATAATTCCATTTTACCCGATGATGTAAAAATAAGAACGTTTTATGATCGTGATGACCTGGTAAACTATGCAACCGATACAGTGCTGCATAATATGTGCGAAGGTATTGTACTGGTAACCATTATCGTATTTCTGTTTATGGCCGATTGGCGCACAACAATAATTGTTTCGGCAATTATACCACTGGCGCTGCTGTTTGCATTTATATGCCTAAAGCTGAAGGGCATGTCGGCCAATCTTTTATCCATGGGGGCAATTGACTTTGGGATAATTATAGATGGCGCGGTGGTAATGGTTGAGGGCATTTTTGTTGTGCTTGACCACCGTGCAAAAGAGGTGGGCATGGAAACCTACAACAAGCTAAGTAAGCTGGGCATGATTAAACGCGCTTGCCAGGTAAACGGTAAGGGTATATTTTTTGCCAAGCTAATTATCATCATAGGCCTGCTGCCCATCTTCAGCTTTCAGAAGGTGGAAGGTAAAATGTTCTCGCCTTTAGCATGGACATTGGGCTTTGCCTTATTGGGCGCTTTAATTTTAACCTTCACTTTTGTGCCGGCATTGGCCAGTATTTTACTCAATAAAAACGTTAGGGAACGCCGCAACGTATTCCTGGAATTTGTAACGCGCAATGCCATGCGTTTTTACAATTTATGTTTTAAGGGCCGCAAATTGGTTTTCCCAATTGCTATTATAGCCCTGGTTATTAGTTTGGGCTGCTTTAAACTGTTAGGCACCGAGTTTTTGCCCGAGTTAAACGAGGGTGCAATTTATGTACGCGCTACAGGTCCGCTCAGTATTTCGTTAAACGAATCGGTTAAGCTGGCTAATGAAATGCGTAATGTGTTTTTAAGTTTTGATGAGGTAAAGCAGGTGCTATCGCAAACCGGCAGGCCAAATGACGGTACCGATGCCACCGGCTTTTATAATATCGAATTTCACGTAGATATTTACCCGCAAAGCCAATGGAAACGCAAGGAAACCAAGGAGCAGCTAATTGAGCGGATGCAGGAAAAGCTAAAATACATCCCCGGTATCGACCTTAATTTTTCGCAGCCTATATCAGATAACGTTGAAGAGGCTGTTTCGGGTGTAAAAGGCTCCATAGTGGTTAAATTATTTGGAGATGACTATAAGTATATCGAAAGTAAAGAGGACAGCATATACACCATTTTAAAAGGAGTACAGGGTATTGAAGACCTGGGGGTAATGCGCAACCTGGGCCAGCCCGAATTACAGATCGACCTTAACCAAACCAAAATGGCACAATACGGCGTAGTTGCTGCAGATGCAAACGCGGTAATTGAAATGGCTATTGGCGGCAAAGCGGTTACCCAAATTTATGAGGGTGAGCAAAAGTTTGATTTAAGGATACGCTACCCCGAAGATTTCAGGAATAACGAAGTTTCCATAGGCGATTTACGCGTACCAACACTAACGGGCAATAATGTGCCCTTACGCGAGATATCAAGCATTCAAAAAATTACAGGTATCAGCATTGTTTACCGCGATAAAAATCAGCGGTATGGTGCTATCAAGTTCTCCATACGGGGCAGGGACATGGGCAGCACCATAAAGGAAGCACAGGCTAAAGTTAACGCCAAAATTTCGTTGCCCAAAGGTTACCACATGGAGTGGGCCGGCGATTTTGAAAACCAGGAACGTGCAACCCAAAGGTTATCGCAGGTGGTGCCCATAAGCCTGCTGCTTATATTTTTTGTATTATTTATTTTATTCGGCAATATCAGGGATTCGCTGCTGGTGCTTAATAATGTACCGTTTGCTATTATGGGCGGCATATTAGCTTTGTTGGTTACCAATATCAATTTTAACATATCTGCCGGCATTGGGTTTATTGCTTTGTTTGGCATATGCGTACAAAACGGGGTAATATTAATAACCCGCTTTAAAAGCAACATAAAAGAACTAAGGCACCATGCCACCTGGAAATCATTCCCCGATGCTTTACGGGCAGGTGTTGAAGACAGGCTGCGCCCGATACTAATGACGGCCATGATGGCTGCCATAGGCTTGCTGCCCGCTGCTATGTCGGCAGGTATTGGGTCAGAGGCATCAAAACCGTTGGCAATAGTGGTAATAGGCGGTTTAATAACCAATACCATATTTAACCTGTTTGTATTCCCGATAGTGTTTTACTGGTCGTACCGCAAGCGTGTTGAAAGCGGAGTGGTTAGATAAATGCTTTTTGAAATTATTTTAACATAGTATATATTTGCTGACCTACATTATTCGGGATGTAGCGTAGCCCGGTATCGCGCCAGCATGGGGTGCTGGAGGTCGGAAGTTCGAATCTTCTCATCCCGACTAAACATGTCTTAGAGCGCAGGGTCCCTTTCAGGAGACCCTGCGGGGACATAAAAATAAAAAAAAAGTGGCTATATTTCGTCGAAAGGCTTCAGAACCACAGGACTGGAAGATTTTAATAGAGTATTTCTTTAAATAATAAATTATGGCATCGGAGAAAAGGGAAACAGATAAATATTATAAATATGGGATATTTTATTTCGATCATACAACTAAAAGAATATTCGTTCCTGATCCCTATATCAATCGAATTAATTTAAATTTCGCTAATAAATGGTCTTACCTAATTTTTGCACTTTTGATAATTATCGCAATTGCGTGTGTAGCAGGTCGCTGGCTATCTCATGATTAACTTTAATTAGCTCCTGCTGGCGCACTCGTAACGCGTGTGCGCATGGTAAGCTTATAAAAGTTTAGATAAAATGGTTTACCCAATCCACAATTTACAGTACCACTATAAAGTAAATTTTGTTTTTGCTGGATTAGGAATAGGGATGAGTAAGAAAGAATACATAATCACTACAGCAATTTAGGCGTTGCCCGGATACAGGGCAAGAAACATATACTTCTAAATAGACAAGTAGGAATTGATCCTAACTAATCCAGTAAATCATCACCCTCTATAAAAGCAAGTTTCCTTATTTTCCTGGATTGATATTTTGCTACAATTGATTACATAGGGGATATAAAACCCGATTTTAGTTAAAAGTGCAGCAAAATGTGTGAAGCTATTATAGGCGTTTAGGAGCATTCATTTTCTAGGCTGTACCTTGCTTCGACTTTTGGAATTTCGTGCCACAGCGAGCCAGTATAGATAACACAATCGTTGACTTTATATAAGTGGACATTTTTTAAAAAACGAGATATAAGGGAAATCATTCATAGGTAAATGTTCCGGTTGTAAGGAGGAGATGTGATACATAATTAGCAAGCAAAGTTAGGGCTGGTGCTTCTGAAGCGCAAGAAAGACTACGGCATAAACCCAAATGCCTTACACGGTCTATTTATTCCGTTTCCTTTCTTGCTTTATCGCACCAAACCTGGATTGGGCTTTATAATTATTTATTCACTTAATCAGTATGCTTATGGAAAAAGAAACCGAAATCATTAAATTTGAATACTTTGTTGACCTTTTTGTTAACCTCATAGAGCGGCACAATTGATATTTTATACGTTAATTAACTAAATACACAGATAAAAGACAGTACGCGGTACTCATGGGGTGCTGGAGGTCGGAAGTTCGAATCTTCTCATCCCGACTAAACATGTCTTAGAGCGCAGGGTCCCTTTCAGGAGACCCTGCGGGGACATAATAGATGGTGATTTGGGCTTTGGAAATACTGTCGAACCAGTCTGTGGTTTAGACGATCCTAATTTTAACGATGCCGTAGATAAAGGAAAAGCACAAGGAGGAAACCAATGAAAGTCAGATTTATCA
>Ga0302300_1001487_pt1 | contig 13312 bp, 7 predicted proteins | sample III_Palsa_E1_1_FD_198756 | JGI IMG/M metagenome (GOLD analysis project Ga0302300, IMG submission 198756) | Peat permafrost microbial communities from Stordalen Mire near Abisko, Sweden - III_Palsa_E1_1 | ecosystem: Environmental > Terrestrial > Soil > Palsa > Peat permafrost | place: Sweden... | reverse complement strand
CCGACCGCCAGATTAGGAATGTATTGGTAGATCTGACCATATTTATTCGAAGTGATGACACCGCTACACTTAAGTTTTATACTATTCCTTCCGCTATGGGCATTTCGACCTGTTGAGTCCAGGCTTGTTGACGCGTCCCAATCGTGCGGGCAGGTCCATCCCCAGCTCTCGCCGGCGCGCTCAAAGCCGCCGTTTTGAACGTAGTTCTGTGGCTGCTCCCCAGATGCATAAGCCGGACTCGCGCAAGATGGCCGCGCCGCAGACATGGCTAGAGATAAGCAGAAGGGCACCGCCAGCATCAGATAATGCCGGGGTTCGATCGAAAGGGGATAAGTTCGCAACATAGTTTTGTACCTTCAACAAAACGACGAACGGGCTTTCCTGCAGATTTATGCAGATAAAACTCGTTCGTCGTTTTCCACGTTCGCCGACTAGTTTCCGCTGTATGTTAGCGCGACGTTCGTACAAGTAGTCGCAGTACCATCGGTACACTGGCGCATGTCCGTAACCGACGCGGATCCTTCCCCGTTGCCAAAGCCCTTAGGATAGTTCGGATTGAAGTATCCGGCGGAAACTTGCGATCCCTGAAGCCATTTCGCATGCCCATCGGCTGCTACATAGTTCGAGCCGTTTGTGTGCCGCCCGGTGGCAGCAGCAAATACTCCTTCGGAAATGTTATCGAGCGCGGGAACGCCGGTGGCCATTTTTGCAACCGACGTCGATCCATTAACAATTACGAACAACCCGTTAGTGATACCGGACGTATTTTCGTTTGCGGGGATTACACCGGCGGCCCATGCTTGGCCGCTTGTTTCGCTCAGCAACACCGTACTCGCAGGCGCCCGCAGTCCTGCGAGAAAGCCCGATAGTCCTATTACAGCGCCCGCTCCGCATCCGCCATTATTGGGGATTGTGCCTCCAACGATCGTGTAATTGAACGCATACGACAGAACCTTGCCTCCAGAGCTACCAGGGGTCTCGTCTGGACAACTGAATACATTGTCACTTTTGACATATGGGTAGATCTGCCCTACCCATCCTTCGCCGGCCGCATCGTTGCCGCAATACCCGCCGCCAACATTTGAACCCGAGGGCAGCATTTCGTTATTGTCCTGGATATATTGCATTACTCCGAGCGCAATTTGCTTCTCATTCGAGAGGCAGCTAGTCTGCCGAGCTTTCTCTCGCACCTTCGCAAATACAGGGAACAAGATGGCGGCAAGTATAGCTATTATAGCTATGACAACAAGTAGTTCAATTAAAGTAAAACCATTTCGTTTCATTATATCTCCTCTTTTCTAACATCCCCGCCCTGCAGCGGCCTACATCCAACTCGCAAGTTGATAAGCACATTATAGGCCAACTGATTAAATGTGTCAAGCGTTTTGATTAAATTATGTTGATAAAGTTTTTATAAGCGGAGGCGATTGCCTTCAAAAAGCTGATATGTACACTATAGGTCACGTGATTAAATTATTGCGATAAAGATCATACAGCACACTGCATAAACCTCATGGCCAAAAAACAATACATGCCCATCAAGACTAACCTTGATGGGCATGGTTTTAAAAGTAATTTAACTGGTGGGCGATAAGGGATTCGAACCCCTGACCCCCTTAATGTAAACGAGGGTTGACTGAGGCTGGGGACAAGAAAGGAGTCCGATGCTACCAATTGGTAAGGCTAGATTTGAAATACAACTTCCGACTATCGTGAATATTGCTAGCTGGAAGCAAACTCTTCGATAAGAGCGCAGGCTACCGAGGCGCCATTCTCCTGCTCTATGTAGTTCGCGACACTCTTCGCAGTGGCGTTAATCCGAATTGAACTTAGCGTTGTGTCAATTCCAGTAGCCAGGTTGTCACTTGTTAGTTGCGCAAATGGTATGATGGCTCCTGCGCAACCAAGTCCACGGGCAAGCTCTGCCCAGATCGGTTGATCGAGAAAGTGTGGAACAACGACACTGGGCGCCCCAGCTCGCAATGCGGCCGCAGTGGTTCCCGCACCGCCATGGTGAACAATACAACATGCGCGCGAAAACAGCCAGTGATGGGGCACGAATCCCTTCAAATGGAACGTGTTCACTGTCGCCATGTCTTGAGAGTCCAAGCCGCTCCAGCCACCCACAATTACCATCCGCCGGCCGACTTGCTTGCCAGCTGCAACCAGCGCCGCCCCAATGCTGGCGGGATCGACGTGCATCATGCTGCTGAATGAGACCACTATAGGTGGATCACCGGATTCGATGAAGCGCGCAAGACTTGGATCGGGCGTCCAATCCTCATCAAGAAAGAAAAAACCACACACGTGACGGTGTTTCGGCCACGAAGCGGAAGCCTTTAGAATGCGCTTGGATACGGCGTACAGAGCAAGCTGCGATGAAACTCCATCGCGCGACAGCGGATCGGGCAATGCGGTCAGGCCGGCACGCTCACGGCAGCCATTGATTACAGGCGCACTGGCCGCCATAAGATCCGCCGCGCCCAACTCGCCGAAATACGAAAGGCTTACCGTAACAAACGGAATGCCAAGAGCATCGTAAACCATACGGCCAACGAACTGGTGGGGCACGGAGATAAGCACATCTGCCCCCTGACAACAAGCAGTCAGGTCATGGTACATCGCCTGCGCGCACTGAGCCACGGTCTCCAAAAAGAAGTGGGTTTGCTCGGCCACCGTGGCCAGGGAGCCAAAGCGGATGTTTCCCGCACGTACAACCCCTTCGTCCATTGGAGGCCCAATGGCCTTAAATGGGAGGCCCAACTGTTGCGCGCGCGCGCGATAATTTGGCGACAGGGCGACCACGGGATGATGTCCCGCAGTTGCCAGAGCAACCGCCAGCGCGAAAATGGGCTGCACGTCTCCGATCGTTCCGACGCTTGTTAGTACCGCGCGCAAACTTAGTCCCAACTTTCCGTATCACCGGTAAGTGCTACAAAATCACGCCAAGTGCTGCGAGTTGAGCAACGCATCCGTTTCGTCTTCGGACATTTCCATAACCTGCATAATAACTTCAGCGATCTTTTGGGGATCTGTGTCTCCCGTACAGGCCAATATGGCGTACGATAACGCAGCAACTGTTGGGTTTTGGAAGAAGATGCTGAGTAATGATTCGTCCGTTGGAAATAAATCTTGCAAGCTGGCCACGAACTGCGTGGCCATAATCGAATGCCCTCCGAGCTGGAAGAAATTATCGTGAATACCAACAGTTGTGATTTCGAGAGCTTGCGCGCACATCTGGGAAACAACCTGCTCAACAGCGTTCCGAGGAGCGGCAAATCCATCGCGATAGAAATAAGTCCAGTTGTCTGGCGCCGCAAGCGAAGTAAGATCTGGCCTGCCGTCGGGCAAGCGCAGAATACTCGAAACTTGCATTATCGCGGAGGGCATCATATACTGTGGCAGCTGCTCGCGTAACACAATGTAAATGCGCTGCTCCACGTCTACAGCCAATTCACTTTCGATGTAGGCGACGAGCCTTAACACCCCGCTATCGTCTTTTCTCACTCCGACCGAAGCGTCAATTATTTCGGGGATGGCGACCAGAACGGCCTCAATCTCTGTAAAGTCGATCCAATAGTCATACAGGTATATGCCGGGAGACGGCATTTTTTCGACCAGACCGCCGGCTAGCAGGAGGGCCACATCTGCTTGCGTGGTATCCAGTATATTGATCTCATTGTTCGCCAGATAAGACGCCAATTCTTGCCCACCCTCTCGTCGCACGAAGTCTGGGATGATATGCAAACAACGGCCGGAAAGGATCTGTACGATTTGCGCCATAGCGCCGACGGACGACATGGAAGAGCTAAGGCCTACAGCAATGGGCGCCTCTTTACATTGATCGTATATGGACTCGTTCAACTTATGAACAAAATTTAACACCGCTCCGTGCTCGATCACCTTGCCTACAGGTCCAGACGGACCTGAAACGTATGTCATATATGCGGGATCTGCTTTACCTACATGGATGGCTACGCTGTCGGAGGACTCCGTTGCGAGATCCTCGTCGTCAAGGCACAATCTCACGTACTGCCCTTCCGAGAGCTCTGGAAGAAACCGGCTCTCTGTTACTACAACAGAGAGTGCAGCGTTGCTCATTATCCATTGATTTCGACAATGGGGATCTTCGGGATTGAGTAAAACAAATGCTGCACCCGTCTTTAATATGCCAATTATTCCCACGATTGTATCGGGACTGTGCCCGGCCATAAGCCCGACGTAACTTCCGGTTTGGACGCCCTCACGAATAAGTCGGTGGGCAAGCCGGTTTGACCGTACGTTGAGCTGCTGAAAGGTCATACCAACTTGATCGAACTTTAGGGCAGGTTCATCTGGGTTTAGACTGATCTGTGCTTCGAGGAGTTCGTGTATTGAATTAGCTTCGATAATCGTGTGGGTGGTCATATGCATACTGTGTTGGATTCGTTTTGTATCCGGACAAGTTTAGATTTCTCTTGTACGACTTCTAATGTGGTCTGACGGTAGATCTCTAAAAGATCTTCTATCGCGCTTGCGCTGTAAAGGTCCGTGCTATAGCGGAAGCATAATGTCAGGCAGCCATCGATAATACCTGTCATTACAGCGACGTCACATTGCGCCGAGTTTTGCGCGATCGACATCGGCTCTATTTCCAATCCGTGGATGTCCATTCTTGCCGTCTCGGACAGCGCTAGTGCAGGAAAATCTTTGACACCATGCAGAGACTGGCCAAAATAGACGAGCATCGTTTGGAAGATAGGGTTTCGACCGGCATCATGTACCGGACGCAGCCTGCGAACCATTTCTGGAAACGGCAGATCTTGATGCGCCAGGGCGTTCCGCAGGGCTTCTTGCACCTGACCGAAGGTTTCTCTAACCGACGAACTTGGCGAAACTTGCACTCTTATGGGCAGAGTATTTACAAAGTAGCCAACACATTCAGCGTGGTTAGCGGAGGTCCTGCCGCTTACCGGGACGCCTACCACGAGATCGCTCTGCCCCGTAGTGCGAGCAAGAAACACGAAATACGCTGTCAACAATAGGGAGAAGAGTGTTCCGCCGCATCCGGTGGCATGGTCCTGAAGATTGCGTGTATCTCTTGCCGTTAAGGCGCACGATCTCGTTCCCCCGCGATATGTTGGCACGGGAGGGCGTCGATAAGAACTCGGCAATTCCAGAACAGGCAGCGTGCCGGCCAAATGGGCCGACCAATAGCGCCATTGACTTTCGCAAGCAAGCTTGAACGCGTCCGTTTGCCGCGAGCAAACGTAGTCGCTGTAGCGTACGGCCGGTGGCAGTGGCGTGCTTGGATTTTGCGGAACCAACAGGAGCGCAAGCTCGCGCATTATAACCGACATGGACCAGTAGTCAGCGATGATGTGATGCAGTGAGACATGCAATATGCAAGTTCCATCCCCTTGTAGGAACAGTTTGGTGCGAAAGAGGCTACCGTTTCGAAAATCAAAGGTTTGATCGGATGCGGCCTGTAACTCGTGGCTCAGGCGTTCATCCGACCACATTGCGGCGTCGATCGTCTCGCAAGTGGTCTCATTCAGTCCACGGAAAGACTGCATCACCATTCCGGCGCTCTGTCGAAAGCGAGTCCGTAGGGCGTCATGTCGAGCCACAAGGGCCTCGATAGCCGCGGGCATACGACGTGCGACTCCTGGATTAAGGATGCGCGCGGCGCCGGAGATATTGTATCCAGTCCCTTTGGGGCGTAGCAGTTGGAACATCCACAGCGCTTGCTGCCCTACTGTAAGCGGATGCCAATGACAGTCTTCGTCTGGAAGATGAGGCGGAGCATCAACGCTTCTTGCCGCTGAACGAAGACTGGAGACCAGACCAGAGATGGTGGTATCGCCCAAACACACGGACAAAGGCAGATTCACTCCAAACTCCAGTTCTATTCGATGCTGAAGTTCCACCGTAAGCAACGAATCTAGCCCAAACGCCTCAACCGACTGGTCGGCTTGAAAATGATGCGGCGCAACGTTAAAAGTCCGCGCCATCAACGCGATGAGGCGTTGTTCGATATCACCCGCAGGGCTGCTCAGGTGATCGCAGTGCGATATATCAACCGACCGGTCGGGACTTAAGAGGGAGAGTTCCGGTTCAAGGTTCTGAGCCTTAGAAATGTAGAGGGGGTGAAACTGAGATGCGATATAGTGATCTCGGCATTTGGACCTGCGAACCTTGCCACTAGACGTCTTTAGCACCGATCCGATTCGCGTTAAAATTACTGTCGTAAGGCTCAGACCGCAGGATTCGGCAACGGACCTGCGTAAACACAGAACGGCCTGCGCGAGATCAACATTCTTGTGCCGGCGTGTCAGCTCTTGCACCAACACCACTTCGACACCGCTGTCGGATTCCACCGCGAACGCCGCAGCCCCATTTGGTTGGAAGGCAGGGTGAGAAGATTCCGCAGCTGTTTCTAAATCTTCGGGATAAAAGTTGCGTCCGGCGACGATTATGAGGTCCTTTAGCCGCCCTGTAACATACAGTTCGCCGTGTAGCATAAAGCCAAGATCGCCCGTGCGCAAATAAGGAACGCCGGGCTCGCCATCAATTTCTGCGTGGAAAGTGCGGAATGTTTCCTCAGGCTTCCCTAAATATCCGGAGGCGACGCCAGTCCCGTTAACCCAGATCTCCCCGATTGTTTGTGTTTGGCTTCTTACTAAATAGTTCGGGTCGACAATCGCTATTTCAACATCCGCAACTGCCCTGCCCGAACTTGCGACCATGGAAACGTCCGAATCTGCGCAAGGGGTGGCGACGCGACCTTGTTCGAGAGCTGTTCGGCTCACCGACGTAGACGTGACCCCTGAAAAGTGCGGACTGCCCGAAACAATTAGCGTGCTTTCCGCCAATCCGTAACAGGGGAATATAGCTTGCCGGTGAAAGCCACATGGGGCAAACCGCTCTATAAACCGCTCGAGGGTGGAAGGGCGCACCGTATCCGCACCGCAGAACGCAACCTTCCAGGAAGAAAGGTCTATTCCATTGATGTCGGCATCCGTCGCGTTCCGAGCGCACAGTTCGTACGCAAAGTTAGGGCCTCCGCTGGTTGTCGCCCTGAAGTTCGATATCGCTTGCAGCCACCGCATTGGCCTTTGTAGGAATGTTGCGGGCGCCATCAGAACGCAGGACGCACCGGTATAGAGGGGCTGCAGTACATTTCCGATCAATCCCATGTCGTGGTATACGGGCAGCCAACCCAAAACTATGTCGGTAGCGTCGTGATGGAACGCCTGCTGTATGGACCGCTCATTGCAATCGATGTTGCGATGGGTGATCATTACCCCCTTCGGTGTCCCAGTTGAACCCGATGTATACTGCAGGAACGCTGTAGCGTCCTGGGCGCTCTCCCTGGGATCAATGAGTTCATTGGACTCAGACACGCCGTCGGTTGCCCTTAGTGATATGGACGCGGATACGGACCCGGCATTAATCCACCGCTCAAGCTGAGGCCTAACTGCTACCGAAGTCAAGGCGACAGACGCTCCGCAGTCCTCGGCAATGAGCCGGATCCGCCCCGCGGACCGATCGTTTCTGGGAGGATATACGGGAACAGCTGTCACACCTGCGTAAATACAGCCTAGAAACGAACAAACGAAGTTCAAACCTGGCTCGTACACGAGCAACGCTCGGCCATCCGGTACAGGACGAGCAATTAGTCCAGATCCGATGCTGGCGACACGATCCCACAATTCACCGTAAGTTAGAGACTCTACGACTCGCAGATCGCTCCCGAGAAACTGGTAGGCATTTTGGTCACATGCTTCCACTGCCCTGCGGCGTACTATATCTACGAGAAAATTGGATGATTTAGCGGACGACATGACTTTTTGAAAGTGCTGAGCGATCGAGTTTCCCGTTCACCGAAATAGGCATTTCATCCAGGAATATGAATTTACTTGGCACCATATATGCGGGCAATCGACGGCCTACATACCGGCGCAAATCATTCTCGGTAGGCCTGTTTGGGCCTTGAGCAATTGTGACATGAGCAATAATTCGGGGGGCGCTTGAAGCGGGATCCGCGACTGTCACGACAGCCTGATCGATCAGGTCGTTGTGTATCAGAACTTGTTCGATCTCCCCAAGCTCGATCCGGAGTCCACGAATTTTAACCTGATGATCGATGCGCCCCATGTATTCGAATGCCCCATCTGGCCGCAGTTTACAGAGGTCTCCCGTTCGATACATGCGCGAGCCCGGACCGCCGTAAGGATTCGGAATGTAAGGTCGGGATGGTTTACATATCCCCGTGCGAGCCCGACACCAGCGATATACAGCTCACCGACTTCACCCTCCGCACAGAAAGCAAGGTTCTCGTCCAAATTGTAAATCTGAATGTTGTCGATAGGGTAGCCAATGGGGACACTGGCTGGAGACTCGTCGTTCGCACATGCCCAAGCGGTAACATCAACGGCAGCTTCAGTCGGTCCATAGAGGTTGTGCAGCTCCGCCGATTCGAAGGTCGCGAGGCAGCGATCCTTCAGGGCGGGCGAGAGGGCTTCGCCGCTGCAGATAATGCGCCGCAAGCTTACAATGTTCGATAGGTCCGGTTTTCCCAGGAATATATCCAACATAGAAGGCACAAAATGAATTGTGGTAATCCCTTCCCGATGGATTAAGTCAGCCAGGTAATCACGATCTCGATGTCCATCGGGTTTGGCTAAAACTACGGTGGCGCCCACGATAAGAGGAAGAAAAAACTCCCAGACGGACACATCAAAGCTGGCCGGCGTCTTTTGCAGAACACGATCGCCCGCACCAAGGGCGTAGGACCGCTGCATCCATTCAAGACGGTTGACAATGGCTGCATGCGTATTCATAGCTCCCTTCGGTCGTCCGGTCGATCCAGAAGTGAATATCACATACGCCAAGTTATCGCCATGTACAGGCACATTCGGTGTCTTGTCGGACTGCTTGTCTATATTTGACCAGGCCGAGTCGATACACACAACTTCAGCTGACGTCTTTGGAAGGATTTGAACGATCGATTCACTCGTTATCATAACCTCGACGCCAGCATCGTTTACCATATACGCCAATCGATCCGGCGGATAGCTGTGATCGAATGGCACATACGCCGAGCCTGCTTTAAGAACCCCGAGCAGCCCTACCATCAATTCGATTGATCTGGGCAGGCAGATGCCTATGCGGACATCAGGCCCGGCGCCAAGCGACTGCAAATAGTTCGCGAGCTTGTTGGCGCGGCGGTCCAGTTCGCGGTAACTCAACTTACGTTCGCGGTATTTGATCGCCGGATCATTCGGTGTCCGCTCGACCTGGTCTTCGATGAGACGATGAAGAATATTAACTGTCATATAGTCGCACAAAACTAACCGGCTCCAGGCAACAACCTGGGATTACAGTGCATATTTCAGGAGCGTTTCGGCCCCAATCCGAAGACTTTCGGCAAAGTCTAACGAAGAGTGCCGCCGTGATAATCCTGTACAGATTGCATCCTTAAGACTGTTTTCAAATTGCTCCGCGTCTGCGCCATGTTCAACTACAGCCAGTACGTTAGGATGCTTGCTCATCCGTTTAACCATGTCTGCCCGGTATGTATCTTTCGATCCAAGGTCTGCTGCAACAAGGACAGGCACGCCGCAGGCCGCCAACTCCAAAAGCAGACAGGGATCGCAGGATGTAAGAACCAGGTCGGCCGATGAGAGGACGTTCATGCGCTGGCTCAGTGCCTCAAACACCAGGACTTCCGGTTTTAGCTTCTGTTTCAGCTTTCCTAAAGGAGTGTCGGAATATATTGCAACCTTGACTCCCATATTTTGGCTCGCCAGGGCCTCCGTGCATTTGACGGCAAACTCTTCCGTGGATTTGTCTCTTGACGACAGGTTTACAATAATTAGCTTGCTATCCTTGTCGCAGAGCAGGCTCCGCCAAAGCTGGGAATCGGTCTCCGAATTTGGAACTATCCAGGGACCACAGAAGTCAACACGGGCAAAATACTCGGACGGAGGAAGGAAGGATCCGGGGACATCGGGAACCAGGATCTGACGAGCATAACGAGTGTAGCTGAAATCCGGTTCGTCTCTTTCCGAAACGAGATAGCTGGTGATGTATAGGGAAGGTATTGCTGCGCTGTGGGCTACGGGGAGCGCAAGCAGATCCTCGTCGCCTATTACCAAGTTCGGCTGATTTTCTTTGAAATAAGACGTATAGGCGTTAAATCGCGACCTCGAGTCGGGAGCCCCAGAATCGTGGACCGTATAGCCGCGATCCATGAGCCACTGTGCTGAAGTCCCGGTGGTAATCCAAGTAACTTTGATTTCGTGTGAAGTCCTTCTAAGTTCATCATACAGAGCAGCGCCACGCAGGGCTGCGCCAAGATTATTCGGGCCCACGCACCAGGCAATGTGTTGATTTCCGTTTCGATCGGTGGGCCTGCCAGGCGTAACTGTCCGGCCGCGTTTGCCTTGCTTGCAAGCATCGATCCATGTACGAAGCTCAAAGACACCGCGGCAAAGTAAACGGTTATCTACAGTATCCGCTTCTGGAAACTTTTCCATGAAGCGGTCAAAGTTTAAGCGGTACTCATCCATTTTTTGCGGACTGGAAGCGTGGGTCTGATGGAAGGTTGTTGCGCGGTGTTCGTATTTGAAGCCAAGACCCAACTTCATCAGCCGAATGCACAGATCGTTGTCCTCGAGGCCCCAACCGACGTACTCTTCGTCAAATCCGCCAATGGCGCTTATGCTCGCGCGCGGAGCCGAAGCGTTACCAGTAGTGAAGAACACCCACGGATCAGGATATGGAACCCCTTCCGCATCCATCTTATTTACCGCGAAGCTCCAGTCGCCCGCGCGAAACGCCAGGTTGCCCAGCTTCTCTTGATCGTCCAAGTCATTTGGAAAAAGTATTTGTTCTACTCGCTCCGGATTGTTCTTCCGATCCGGCTCAATTGCGCTAAGGTAGTGCCACAGCGGTTTGTCAATCTCCTTACCGACGTGTGAATGAATGTATTGGCCGGTATCCCCAATTACGATGATCGGTTGTTGCTTATGGTGCACGAGATGCCAAAACAGGAAATCGGACGGCACGATTCGGTCATCGTCCAAGAATACAATCGTGTCGCCCTGTGCTAGGGCTAGGGCGTCGTTTCGAGCGCCGGAACGCCCGCGGTTCGCTTCCGCCGTTACCCATTTAATCCGGATTAGATTCCGGTCAGCATAGCGCTGCAATATTTCAACGGTATTGTCTTCAGAGGCATCGTCCGTAACGACAACCTCCCAGCAGGAGGACGGAACACTCTGTCGCTCCAACGAAGCAAGAGTGAGATCAAGATATTGAGCTTTGTTTCTGGTGGCCATGATGACCGTTGCAAAAGTGTTCTCGATGTTCATTGGTGGTAGTAGCTCACTGGTCTATATGCGGGGAATTGGCTATTAAGCTAAGTATCGGTAGTACTTCCAAAGGCTTTTGTACGGCATATAATGACTGATGGGAGATGGAATGCGGTCCAGCCCGAATTTGTTCAACAGGGCGCTTCGCTTGCGGTCACGGTCGTTTGGCTGCCACTTTCCTGCCCAGTGCATAAGGAAAATCGGAGCCTCGGGCCACCTCTGAAAGGCTCTGCCCTTGATTATTGTGATGGCCTTTGAACCAGCCCAGACCTCCGTTGGCGTTTCTCTATATTTTTGCCGAAGGACGCCAAGGCTGGTAATTCGTAAGCCGGAGGTAACTATCAAGTAGTTCAGAAGAGGCTGCTCCGTGCACGATAACTCCATATGCGGGGCAAGTTCAACCGCTGCATTGAGTTTGTCTCTAAGCGCAGCACGCGGTATTTTCCCTTGCTTCGAACAGATGAAGCCCGTATTGGCGGAGAACTCAATCTGCTCGAGGGAAAGCTTCCCTGTTTGGTAGATCGTATCCTTCCACACCCACTCGCGTAGGCCAGGATCATTTGACTGTGAAACGACAATGGCGTAATCGTTCAGATACTCGAACGCGAACTCAATATTCCCAAGGACTACCGTGTCCACATCAATATAGACGAATTCGGAGAACTCGCCCTCCCACATGGCAATTTTTCGGTACTGACCGACTACATGGTCATGAAACCGCGAGCTCGCTTCATCGCACTCTAAAAGAGCTTCCTTGTTGGTGAAAATAGTAAAATTGTATTTCTCCTGCAAATTACCTAACTCAGAATACGCACTATTGTACGGTATAAGGCAAAGTGGAATGCTTGGGTTATACTTACGAAAGCTGTTCAGAAAGGCGATGGCGAGATCGATAATACGATCGTTCGCTATAAAATAGACGCCGCGCATAGTGGTCTAGCTTTCTTCCTTTGTAATGATTGCTTGGTCTGCACGTGTAATCGTCAAAATCACCGGTACAAACAGTCCGGATACTAGATAACAAAGCACCAGGATCATAGGCGCTTTATTCAGGGTCAGCGCCGTGAAACCAAGGCTCAAGATAGGGGTGAGAAGAATCAGCGAGCAAAACCCGGCCGCCGAAAAGGCAACCAGCGAGACGAAAGTCGCCCAAAGCCGGTGGGTTGGGAGTGCTGTGTAGAGAATCCAGGCGGCGGCAACGAACAATAGCGGCAGGACCAAAATATAACTTGCAGCGGGCATAGTAGCCGCAAGCGCAATCGAACCTGCAAGCCACAGGGCCATGTGGCTCAACGCGTGTGAGGAGACGGAGATTAACTTCCTTGTCGCCCATATCGAAAGCCATACTGCCCCGAAGCTTAGTGATTGAAGCACAACTAAATAAACTTGCCCGTCCGGAACGATTCTCTTCGCGCCAAAGAAAGAATAGGCTAAGCGAGATACTATTTCCGCCACCAGCATGGCGAAAACAAGCGCAAGGATCGCCGACACAATCGCGCCACCAAGGGACCTTAGATTTACATCGGTGCGCTTGCCCTCCGCGCGACGGCGCAGCATAAACACGATCAATGCTCCGAACAGCAATACCGTTGCGGCTGCAAGACCATACGCCCAATCTAAACCATACGCCACCATGCCGTATTGAGGTATGACAAAGAAGGTCGCATCGCCCGTATCGGTTTCGTGATAATCATTGTGCCCGTAGTATTCCGCCAGAGCAAGGACATTGTCTCCTTGACTTTGAAGGCTTCGGGGATCTATATTTCGCAAGTTATCCGTGCTGTGATGGTAGTCCCGTATTCCGTTTATGTAGGCAAAATTGAACCCTTTTAAGCCAACGGACTTAAAGATCGTAAAGTCCGTCCCGTTTGGCATTGTGTGATAGACTGCCGGAAATATGGACGAGGACACAGGGTGAGGCGCAAACTTCTTGAACGATGTAATCAAATCCCCGT
>Ga0302300_1001485_pt1 | contig 13320 bp, 9 predicted proteins | sample III_Palsa_E1_1_FD_198756 | JGI IMG/M metagenome (GOLD analysis project Ga0302300, IMG submission 198756) | Peat permafrost microbial communities from Stordalen Mire near Abisko, Sweden - III_Palsa_E1_1 | ecosystem: Environmental > Terrestrial > Soil > Palsa > Peat permafrost | place: Sweden... | reverse complement strand
ATAAGATAGAGGAAGGATACTATTAATATTATTATTTATAACATGTAATTATATGTTACCTTGAGATCAAAACTAATATTGACTGGAATCAATGTTAAAGTCATGTGTAATAATAAGTATATACATCACTCGTGTTTCAAGTATTAATGTTGTCAATTAACATTCTAATTACAATACATGTTAAAGTATAAACATACAAAAGTATAACAGACGCACAAAATGTAGAACTATTTAACATATCATAACATAGGAATTTATTTATATGATTATATGTGTTTATTCTAGTGCAATTACATGAAATACGTGACAAGAGATAAACGTAGTGACAAGATCAGGCAACTAATCACAAAAATAATGTGGTTACTTGTTTGATAGTAGTTGTGTTATAAAGGGTAATATATTTACATATTTAGTATGTACTATAACAATAATATGATCATGTGATCTTTGTGGTTAGTTGCATACTCACACACACACGATACACAATAGGGACCATCAATACTCGTTTTTGTTGTGGGTGATTTCAACCAAAAATTTGTATTGCAAAACGTTTACTAGTAATTTTATAGTGTTATTGCATGGATGATACATATATGTACTATATGACAATTAACATTCTACTTTGTCTCACTAATCATTAAAATTATTAATAACAACATTACGATTATAGTTATAATACATGTCAAACATAACTGTGTAACTATACAAACATACACACATACACATAAATTGTTAAATAATAAGTATTATATTATCTTCTCATTATATAACACTTACCCAATTACTTATTTACTTTATTGTTAACATATATATATATCCAATTATACTTGTTTATTATAACCAAGAGTTAATCCTCATAACAAATGTAAAACTACATACTTACTTAGCTAACTATATTTGGAACAAATGAACATATCTTATTATGGTAACATTTCCCAAATAGTTAACACTCATATATCTTATGTATTACATACCAAACAATTGTTTCTAAGTACAAACTTTTTATCGTTCATGTGTTAACTGGTATGATGGGTCTAATAGCATCATGTATAAATGTTACATGTTTTTTATTCAAACAATAGTATTTATTTATTTATTGTATAACCATTATACAATATTGTCATTGATAGAATATATATATATATATACACGTTAATGTAGTAATAAGTCATTGTAAACATATTAACAACATGATTGTGTATAATTTACGTTATATAATTTACGTTATATAATTTACGTTATATAATTTACGTTATATAATTTACGTTATATAATTTACGTTATATAATTTACGTTATATAATTTACGTTATATAATTTACGTTATATAGTTAAATGAGGAAAAATACATTCATGACGATAAAGGAACATGTGTTGTAAGAGTTACAACTACATATAGAGGTGTACTTTTAATACAGAAATAACAATCCAAGTAACACTATTTACTACCCTTTTTTTTAATATATGCAGATACTGGGAGAGGGGAGGGGGCTTACTGTTTACATAACAACAATGTGAATTGGTGATGGGTAGGTGGGTGAGGTAGGTTAAATATTATGATAATATTTAAAAGTTTGTTATAACATTAATTAACCACTAATGCACAGTTTACGTTGTATTCAAATTACCACTTATCCGGAGAATATGGTGATGCATAATTTAATGAAGATGGTGCTGATGCATAATTGGATGACTGTGATGGTGTTGGATAGATAGGTGACTGTTGATAAGTAGCTAATGGATATTCAGAAGTATAGACCCATCGATGTGTATCTTTGGTTCACAGGAGGAACATAACTACCTTCTAAATTATCTAGAGATTTCCCAGAATACCTATAATCTGGAGTATGACTCAAGTAGTATCGGATTAGATTTGGATATAATTTCTCCCTGATAAGATGACCAAAGTTAAGACATAAGTCATCAGCCATTAGTTTTATCATATCATCGTAATATGTGTAGTCCCTTTCCCTGTTGCCGTCCATTCTGTTGGTGTAGTAAGTATTTGAGTCCATAAATTTTTTATCGTACTCTTCAACTAAGTATGTTAAGGAACTGTTTTTGCAATGCATAACAAACATTCCTTCATGGGTGTAAATAAATAGAATAAATAGTAATCCCTTGACTTGATCAACAGGTAGTTTACTGTCAAAAATTGCTAAGTATACATCCCTTAGACTTTGTTGGTAAACCTTGACCTCATTTGGATATTGTTCATTGATCGTATAAATACGATGGAACCCTGTATATGTCTCATATTGCTTATTTTCCGTATATTGTCTGTACATAATTACGTGATTATAATCGTGCATCATAACCATTGCACCATTATTATATAAACCATGAACATTATGTGGATTGCTTGAAACTCCAATTGGTTCAATGTTATTAAAGTATAAGTATAAGAACGTATTCATACCAAATACTCCTCTTTTGGTTATGAACGGAACCATGTTTGGATACCTTGTGTTATGTTCGTCCATTAGTTCAATGATACCATCAACAGATATTTCTGGATCTATAATATCCATATTTAAGTCCAGAGAAATTGTTTCGTCATCTAATGTTCCATCTATTTCCGCAATACACACAAGTACTTTGTAATATGCATATAAAAAGTGTGATGGTGTTAGTTTTCCTTCATCTGCCAGTTTATCCAGTGCATATTTGAATTTCACCAATAATTCATCACATGATTTCCCACTTCCGGACTCGTTTATTGCTACGTGGTAATCATGCAAGAATTCGTCATACTTGTTAAGATACTTATCATAGAATTCCTTCTGGCCGTCATAGTAATGTAATGTGAAGTTTTCTGACGCATGAAATAAATCAACCAATTGTACGGCCAATGACATATTTCCATCGTACACAAAGTCAAAACCATCTCCCAAATCTGAGACACGATTACACTTCATACTTTTCCATGCTTTTATTTAAAATAAATTTAAAAATCTATTTTCACTACTTGGCTATACATCGTGTTTTGAACACTTATCGTTGTCATTGAACTACCCGGGATATACTATTACATAAAATCGTACCCACCCCATCCACCCTCTTCTCACCCCCCCCTCTTTGAATACACAACATTACATTACAATAAATGTCACTGGTAATGGATAGTAATTTTTATTGTAATAATAATAATGTATTCAAAGATTTTATAGCAGCAGATGTAGCTGTCAATAGTATAACTAATAAGAATGTAAATATGGACAAATACTGTGTAATCTTAACTCTTAACTCTTAACTCTTAACTCTTAACTCTTAACTCTTAACTCTTAACTCTTAACTCTTAACTCTTAACTCTTAACTCTTAACTCTTAACTCTTAACTCTTAACTCTTAACTCTTACCTCTTACCTCTTACCTCTTACCTCTTAACTCTTAACTCTTACCTCTAACTCTGGATCTAAGAACAATATTAAAAATGTTAAGTTTCTCATGTCATATATAGTCACAATGTAACAAAACAACAAATTGTTTTCATGTTTCATGATACTAATGATATGTATAATTATATTTTTACCTATCAATCATCTGATAGGTACTCTTTCGAGATGACAATGGAATCTGTAAGGTACAAATAAACCTTAATGGTAAGGATGGTGGAGTGTGTATGTGTTTGTACACTTAGTTCACAAACTTATCACTAGTAAGTAAAAAAACCACATGTGAATATTGCAATGGTAAAAAACTCGGTTATCATGAACAGTATTATAACAATGGTAGTTTAAAAGTACGCAATTGTAATGTTAATGGTAACGACTATGGTGTTTTTGAAACCTTACTACCCTATGTTAAACCATATTAAACAAGAGTTTATCAACCAAAAAAGTTAAACAAATAGATCAAACAAATAGATCAAACAAATAGATCAAACAAATAGATCAAACAAATAGATCAAACAAATAGATCAAACAAATAGATCAAACAAATAGATCAAACAAAAAGTTAAACAATGAATGCAAAGATACAGTATGTATCATAATAGTAAATTACATGGTACATCACGTATTTGGGACCCTTCTCTCCTCTCTCTCCTCTCCCTCCTCCCATCACCCCAGTGGTAAACTTGTTAGCTACATTACATACCAATATGGTGTTGAACTTGGTGACTTTGAGATATATGGGTTTTGAGGTCAAAAATCGTTATATGACCATGGTAAATTTGATCATGGTAAAAATCTGTCGATGAACAATATATTACTTGGAGTGATATATAATGGTTACTAACCCTTACAAAGATAATAACTTTATTATTAGTTCGTATTGTTACATTTACGATTATAGGTTGTGTTATCCTAGTTGATGAATTACAATGTTTGACATATGTTAATGTTAAAGAACATATTAACTTGCAAGTATTTTAACAACATTTCATCCTTCAAATCAAAGTATTACATTGTTTATGGTGAATTTTTTTGACAGTACAGTATTGTCAAAAGTGGAGAAGGAGTATTGATAATACTGTGCTGTCAAAAAATACAAGCCCTCCTTCCCTCCCTTCCCCAATCTCTAGGATAGAAAATATACCTTTACTATACAATATAGTAATTAATTACAATTTGGTAATATGAGAAATATTACTTTACTTACGATTCTTATTGTTTGTAACCTTTTGGGATCAAAACTAATATTTACTGGGATCAATGTGAAAGTCACGTTTACTTACTAGATCTACAGCTTGTAAACCAGTTGCTGGATTAATATAATCGCACCATATAGTTGCTATTCCACGGTCACGATTATGCTGTTTATGTTTGTTACCACTTGGATAATACAATGTATAATTACCACCAATAATGTTGTTAGTAATATTAGTTTGTAGTTCAATATGACCAGTACAATCTTCAACATCACTACGATACCATATAGTATATTGACCGTTTCTGAGATGGGTATGTGCGATGTAACGAAGGCAAGTACATTCAGTATGTTTACCACCATTGTCATAGTAAGATTGATATAATGATCCTGTGTGTGTTGAGGCGTATTTACAATATTCTTTTACTTTACCATTTGGGTAATAAGTAATCAACTCACCATCATACTGATTGTTTATGAAGTGAATTTGAGACATCAATACACCAGTTTCATACCATTCCTTCTCCAATCCATTCTTACCTTTTCCTAATAGTAACATAGTACATTGATACTTTCTAAGTCCGTTATCATGCCACTGTATGAAAGGAAGGAGAAGATTGGGATCACTACATGTACATGTTATTCCAGATGGTAATCCATTGCGCGATCTTTGAATGATATGAGAAATTTGAGTATTACCATCAATAGTAAATGCTTCCACTTTTAGTAATAATAAATTAATATCCCATTCACGGATAAACTTGTCATCATCACGATAAACATCAGGGATCAGAGGTAGAGGGAAATGAAGATAAATATCTCGTAACAGGTTGTCATTTAAACCCTCAAGTATATCTTTTTGATTTAGTATACTCATCGCCAATAGCTGTTTAACATTATACCATAAATAATCTTTGTCACCAAGTAAAGAACAATGTTGTAAACACGATTTAAGTTGTTGTTTGGTTTTATTTGCCTTTTGATTTAGGAAGTTAACATAATCTTGAACAGCAAACTCTGACACTGCGTCCGTCACAGGTAAACAGTCTATATCATCACATACACTCATCATTCCACCATACAGTTCCGACTTCATAACCTCATTGGTAGGTACGGAATACCCATTACCAAGTTGAATCGTAGTATTTTTATTATCATTAGTAGTCAACATTCTTATTTGTTAATAATGTTAATCACCACGATGTCAACTTTCCATCATCATTGTAACATACCAATTAAAAGATGGTATATATGTATTGTTAATTAAGTTTAACTCGTTAAACTCTCTTCATCACGAATATTTATGATATATTTTATATTATACACTTAACACCCCCACCCCCAAATATCCAATTAATAACTTAAAAATACATACTTTGGGATCTAGAATACATATATATATATATATACATATATACATATTCTATAAAAATTAAAGTATGAGAGAAATATATGCGTTGAAGAAAAAGAACATAATGTTAAGACAGTTATCTCTATTATCCAGCTACATATTTACTTTATAACAAGTTCTCAAACACAATGACATTATCTGGAAAAATATATGTAAAGTATTATATACAGTGTCTGACACAATAATTATTTATTAGTATCAAAACATGAGTTCAATTATATTATTACAACTACACAGTAGTTGTGGTTGATTATTTTACACACATATTGTATAATTGTACTAATATTATTACAATAATATCTATTCATTCAAAGTAATAATTAACGTAGATCATCGGTTTATATTGTTACAAATACATATTATCGGTGTATCCAACTATCCACCAATATTATGTAGTGTTACAGATATAATTACTTGTCTGCGACTTTAATACTACAAATATAATTATTTATACTAGTACAATCACATCATATTCGTGTATTCAATCATCCACAAAGACTATGTTCTATTACTCGTTTCACATCAGTAAACTTTACAATTGTAAATAATATATACACTAGCACAAAATGTATTAATAATTGATTATTTGAGTTCAATGACATTGCGAATGTAAGTATTTATTCATACTAGTGTAGTTACATGATGTTTGTGGATAATTGATTACACAGATGGTATGTAATTATAATAATATTATTATGGTAATAAACCACTTTTATCCAAGACAGCAACCATATATAATTGTTGGTTTATGTTAATATAACTACATGTCATTTGTGCACTTGACCATCCACAAACATTACGTAGTTGTACTGGTACATATTTATATTTGTACTTGTATCTATTATTCACCTGATAATGTTACACCTAATAAGCATCAATTGATATAATTGATATTTATACCTAACAGTTATTTGTTTATATTAATATGTATATACTTATTTTACAATTTGTAATTGTAAATGTTATTAACAATGTAATGCTATATGTTGGTATCTGGTTGTGTTATAACAACATGAAGTTGGATAAGTAAAATAAGGGAAACAAATGTATATTAAGGTTTACAATATTAAAACATGTAACATAGTTGTTTTTACAATTTGTAGTTGTAATTCCGTGATGATGGGAGGGAGGGGAGAAGGGGTTCGTGATAGTGAAGTTATATATAATGTTAATATCCAATCGCGATAAAGGCAAAAATAAAGGTTAATTAATATAAACGTATAAATTTGTTTACAGTAATATAGATTATTTTCTTCTTATACTCCTCCTCTCACCCCCCCCTACCTCCAACACTTCTTCTCTCTCTCTTCTCCCTTCTTTGGATAATTACATATACTTATTATGTGTAACGATAATGTGATATTATTGTTACCAGTAAAAGTAATAAAACATGTCTAATAATAAAGTTATTGACATTAATGTTAATGATGATGATAATGACAATGACAATGACAATGACATTGATGATGAAATGAATTCCGAATTACAAGAACAACAATTATGTATCATATTGTATGAAACAATTAAAAATAACTTGATTGATATTGGATTAAATAGATATTGGATTTTAATTGTCAATCATCAAGTCATTACCATAAACAAGCATAAAAAGACATTAAGTTACCAGCTGGTGATTTCTATTTGGTGCAAATTGGTAATGAGGACTCACCTATTTATATTTGTTAATGTTTCTAACATATGTTATATAATGTATATATTTATTTATTTACCAATACATTTATGTGTCATCATCCTTGTAAGACAATGATGATAACAAAGATAAAACGTATAAGGTCATCCATACATGTAAATATATTTAATGTTTATAATTTTGAGTAACGTGATTACTCAAATGTATTTAATAATATGTATACTTAGTATATGTTTGAACACTGAGAGATATTCAATATATCATAACTAATATAACACATGTATATACATAACATATTAATTTTATACAAAGGAACCAAGACCAGAACTGATCATGATTAGTTTGTTACAACATTTAGAACATACTCTACCATATCTACTACCGTTGGTTACAGTTTTACATCCTTGAAAACCACAACGTGTAGAACGAACATTGTCCATCCCTTCCTCTTTATGATCAGAACAAAAAATTGCCTTCTTTTTCTTACCTGGAAGACCAAACGATGGTACTTTGTTGCATCCATATTTAATACACCTTCTGCACACTACATCTATTAGATCTTTTACTCTATGTGAACGACAGTATAATGCTTTCTTATCTTCAATCTTACCATATACTGGTTTTTTATTACATCCCTCAATTTGACACATCTTATATATCTTCCTTCTTTTATTCACACACCCACACATATTATTACTAATATTTTCTCTTTTTACAACACGATAACTATTATGTGCTAAATTTAAGAGTGGACAATATCAATTTAATGTACGTTAATAATTAACATAATTATTTATAACAATATAACTATGTAAATAAAACAAGCTATCTGTTATCCTGATAGGCTACAATTCACAAATAGATCACAAATAGATCACAAATAGATCACAAATAGATCACAAATAGATCACAAATAGATCACAAGATGTTGATGTCTGCATATTTTAATCATCCATATATATATATTACGTATGGTTATTTGGTGGTTACTTGGTAATTACATGAAATTTGTGTAGTCAATTAGTCCACAGACATTATGTAATATATACTAGTATAATTAACTATTTATTAACATAAATGTTGGGATAATTGTATAATGTCTGTGGATTAATTGACTACACAAATTTTATGTAGTTATTTCAATATAAATCTGTGATTTACTAATGTAGATCACAGTTTGAACAAGAATAATCACGATAGTAATAACATATAATAATTTTATCACTACTTAAACGATATATATAGATGACAAAATAGGGAGAAAGTAAGATAAGTGGAAGTTAATGTGGATTAAAAGAAGTAGTTTGTATGTGTATGTGTATGTGTATTGTATGGGTGGGTGGGTGAAGGAGGAGGAGGGAGGAAGGTGAGACGTAATATTATTATACTTTGTGTCAAAGTATACTGCCAAATAGTTATTATGTATAATATACAATATAAATGAAAGTTAAAGTCTGAGTAACTAAATCTACTGGATATGAAGAGGATGGGAAGGATGATGAGGGGGGGATAATGAGGGAGAGGATGATGAGGGGATAGAGTAAATGGATATAAATGTAATTGTAATATTAAACTAATTTGATATTTTTACATACATAAAATCCAATAGTAATTGGTAATTAAACAATGTTAAGTCAATGTGTGAGACTCAAAAGACAAATTAGGAAATTAAAACTACAAAACCAGGATGATTTTTGGAAGTTGTGTTGTTTAAACAATAATAATAATCTAACAGTTAATTTTCTTGGTAATCCTAATTTAACCCTTGATAAGATTGAACTTATAATTAAGCATAACTATATACCAACAATAGGAGGGATGAATTTAATGTTAGTATTACAGTGGATTTTACAGTGGATATTGCAGTGGATACCACAATGGATATTGAAATGTTGTTTATTAATTAAGACGATAATATTATTATTGTTTATGTGGCACCAAACAGTTCGAAATATATTAGGTGATCATTGTCAGTTGGAAAAGATAAATACAGGTCCGTGCGTGAGTGTGGAATTGGATTACAGTTCATGGTGTTGGATTCTTTCTAATCCAAATACCACACTCGACATCATTGAAAAATACAACATCATTGCGAGAGCGGGTGAACACGCATATAACTACTTATCGGATAATCCAAATGTTACAGAAGAATTTGTTCTAAAACACATATCCAAACCATGGGCAGATTGGAAGTTAATAAAAAATAGCAACATCTCAATACAATTCTATATTAAATATAAAGATATTATGCGTAGTGACATGAATTACGAATTTATATTTCGTTTAGAGGCACACCCAAAACTTACAGTTGCTGATATAAGAAAGTATGGTGTAAATTGTTGGAGTACAGCATCTGGAAACTCGGCTATTACAATGAATGACATTTTAAACAACCCAGACCTACCTTGGGTGTGGAGATATGTTACTACTAACCCAAATGTTACTCACGATTATATAATTTCGCATCCACAATATCCTTGGGATTATAATATGATTGATATCAATCCAAATACTAGTTATGAATATATTCAACAACAACCTCATTATCGTCGTTTATACAAATTAGATGATAATGATAATGATTATAATGTTAGATATAAATATCTGTCTTGTGAAAGACACTTTACACCAAATTACATAATAAACAATTATGACAAAAAGTGGGATTGGGGATCAATATTTAATAATCCGTTTGATGGTGAAATAATAAGGTTACAGTTGGAATTAGGTAGAAAGAGAAATATGTTTGCAAAGGAGTTTTATTGGAATATGATCACCAAGATGTCAAAACCTCCTTCCGGCTATTACTTTCTTAATGACCTTGAAAGTACCATTTTTATGTTAAACGACAAAGATAATGAAAGTAGCGATAGAAAACAATTATTCCAACAACTCAGAAGACAAAGACGTTATTATGATATCCAGCAAATATTTTTACAGTGATGATAATAATAATAATAATAATGTGATAATATTATAATGAAATTAGTAATTAAAATAATGGATTTCCTATCAACCTTAAAATTGTCATCATCATCATCAAAAGAATATCAAGATCAAATCTCTGTTCTGGATTGTGGCTACGTTAGATTAGTAGATTTCTCACCTCGTATTTGTCCTGAGGGATGTAACCCTGAATTTCGTATTGCTGAGGCTGCGAGGATAAGCACCGGGAAGTCACACCGCAGTATGGCTGAGGATGCTAAACTAATCGAGTACTTGTATCGTAACAAGCATACCTCACCCTTCGAGATGTGCCACGTTCAAATAGAATTGTATTTACCAATTGCAATTGCTGTCCACTTCCTGAGACATAGAAGTGGTGCGTACAATCAAAGCTCTACACGCTATGCTGAAGTGATAAAGGATGATTTCTATGACCCTTTAGCTTGGGAGTGTGGAGTACGAACCAAAAATACAATTAACAAACAAGGTAGTATTTTACTCCCACCAACTACTACTAATAATTCTATCACTAGTGTCAGTGACAATAACAGTAATGATAGTCAACATAAACAGAGACAAGAAATTGTTGACTTGTTGACTAAAGCAAATGAAATAACTAAACTGCAATATGAAAGTTATAAGCAACTGGTATCTGCTGGACTGGCAACAGAGATAGCAAGGTTTTATTTACCCGCATCTCTATATACAAACTTGTTAATTAAGTTTGACCTTAATAACCTATTGAAAATGTTAAGGTTACGATGTGATAAACATGCTCAGTTGGAAACACAATCTTATGCTAATGCCATTGTTGAATTATGTAAACCTATATTTCCCACAACATTTGCACTTTGGCAATTGGAGACTGACAGTATGATCTTGTATCCAGATGAGATTATGGCCATACAGTCTGATTGTCAAAGTTTGGATACAACTACTTCTGTCTCCCGTAAGTTGGAGTTTGAGACTAAACGTTCTAGGTTATACAAGAAACAAGATGAAGGAGATAAGGAAGATAAGGAAGATAAGGAAGAGAAGAGTGTGTAAACATATCATGGTGATTAATAGTAAATATATATATATATTATTTTTATTTACAAGTTAAACTTGTAAACTAATAAACGTTAAAATAACAGATAAAGTACAAATATGTTGTTATATATTTTTCCACCTGCATTCTTTTTTACATCTCGTGTGTATTGGTTAATATCTTCATGTTATCAATATCTTCTCATATCAGAAATATAACACGGTTATATTCAAATTATAAACAATTTGTAGTTTTATGTTCATTAAATGTATTTATGTGTATCAAATATATTCATATAACAAATATATTATAAGTAATATTAAAAGTATAAATAATATTAAAAGTATAAATAATATTAAAAGTATAAATAATATTAAAAGTATAAACTGTGTTGGAAATATAACCTTTATTAGAAAGGGTATATCTTATTCGTTAACTATTCTGGAGTAGTTAAATTAAATAATTATTAAAGTATGAAGATGATAATATCTATTGTATTGTATTGTATAATATTTATCATAACAATTGTAATCTATCTCATTTTGTTTATTTGGTTAATATATAGTATAATTACATAATACCTGTGTAAACAGAAGGTGAATTATGATAAACAAATAACCACATTAATTATGTAAGATTATTAATATAATTACATACTTATATTATTATAATTATAATTATTAACATATACCAATATATAAATGTATAACAATATATGGTTACATAATCTTTATGGTTAGATAATTACATAAATATTATGTAATTGCTTTTATATAATAATGTTTATTTACACTAAAATAAGGAGAGAGGAATGAGAGAGATGAGGAAAAGTGTATAAATTATATATGATGAAAAAAAATACTAATGGTGATAATTATATACTCGATGTATATAAACATTGATAATTACATAGTATACGTGTAAGCGATTGTGAGCCTTGGGTTCACAAGCAGCAAGCTGCGCTAGGCAACTAACCACAGATGTTATTACACAACCGGTTAATTATTTGTACTTGTATTGCTACATAATATCTGTGGTTATTTGCCTCCACTGTGCCTATCACGTATATTATGTAATTATACTAAAATAATCATGTAATTAACTATTGAGAGAAAAGAGAGAGATAAAAAGGTAAAATGTATTTTATATCCTGAAAATGTGTAGTATATATTATGTATAGTAACTTTACTCTTTTGAGAGATACAGAAATATAAAAGTGTAATGGAGAGAGGGAGAGAGGGAGAGAGATAATATATATATTAGTATTTGTCACATAGTAATGTGGTGATATTAGAAACATTTATTTTGTGTAATAATACTAGTATAAAATACATAAATTAATGTGTATACAAAAATTTAGTATTAGTCATTATATTTTACAAAAATGTTTTGTAATATAATGTTATTATTGATATGTTATTATAATAATAACATTATATTTTATATTATTTTTTTGTTAATTATAGTTTACCTCCCGGAACAAAAACTATTGTACTAACATATACGTGATTATGGATATATGTGTAAATATCCATTCCTTGTGAGGAGACCATCTATGTAGTCATATATTTTCTTTTCGATCTTAGGATTAAGGATAATATCAGGATATCTATTGTTTTTATTGAGGAGTAGTTCCTCTCCCATAGCACGTGCTGAAGCTGCGTGTGTCACATTATCATATGTACCGAGGTTTA
>Ga0302300_1001483_pt1 | contig 13323 bp, 6 predicted proteins | sample III_Palsa_E1_1_FD_198756 | JGI IMG/M metagenome (GOLD analysis project Ga0302300, IMG submission 198756) | Peat permafrost microbial communities from Stordalen Mire near Abisko, Sweden - III_Palsa_E1_1 | ecosystem: Environmental > Terrestrial > Soil > Palsa > Peat permafrost | place: Sweden... | reverse complement strand
TGGTTTTATTGCCTTCGCTTGTCACTGTGTTTGGCATAGCCTACCTTCGGTTTGTCGCTCATCACAAATTTTATGTAGTTACTTCAATAGAATTGACACACAATGAATACTATCATCTTACTTTTTTCCTCACATAATTTAGTGATAAGCGACAAACCCAGTGACAAGCGAAGGTAATAAAACTATAAAAATCATGTGATTATCAACAATCACTTCAATAAATATTATTGTTGATAACTATATAATTATCATGGTTAAATATTTAACACAATAGACCTTCGATTTACTGAAGATCTTTTATAGTTAAGTATGGCACCTATTGGTTGTTCACAACAACCAAAAAAAATATTCAAACAACACATTTTTGGCGAATTTCTTAAACGATTCAAAACATTAAAATAAACATATTTTATATTAACGTGTCATTACATTTTAATATTATTTTAATGTTTTAAATCGTTTAAGAAATTTGCCAAAATACATTGTTTGAATATTTTGTTATAATTCATAGTTTATAATACATTATATTAACATTTGTTTGTTTAATATGTAATTACATATTCATAGGTAATTACATAAAATTTGTGTATCTAATCATCCACAGTAATTATGTGACCATGCAATAACACTCTAATATTACCAAACTAAAACTAAAAGTATTGTCATTGTGATATTAGAGTGTTATTACATGGTCACATAATCACTGTGGATGATTAGATACACAAATTTTATGTAATTGTACTTATAACATTCACGAGTAATAAAACATATTATTAATAATATTAAATGTGTATGATAGAAAGAAAAAGATATAAAAGAAAAAATGGATTGTAGGAAGGAAGGATTATAGGAGGGAGGGAGGAAGAAAGGAAGGAAGGGGTAAGGGAGTGAGATTCTTCCGTATCTTCGAATTGTTATTTAGCAATTACATAAGCGATAAGCGAAGCGAAAAAGCAGGTCTACAGCTAATATCCGTGTAAATAACTAAACACGACAATTATGTGATTATACAAATATATCTTCACTAAATAACATATTATTAAAACTGGCAGTCATATTACGTTAGTAGTTAATTATTTAGCGCTTGTCACTTCTTTTGCTGCTTGTCGCAGCTCACCTGTGACGTAGCCATTTCTCTGTCAAGTATTTTCTCTATCGGACATACCTTCGGTTTGATTTACACAGATCTTACACATTGTAGTAATAATAATACACTATGTATTATAGTTTAAAACTTTAATATAACATATCATACTGGTAAAATAAATTGGGGTTTTGGGTATAATATATGCGGCGTATGTAATTATATCATAGTATATTAAAATCACAGGTAAAACATATACTTCGTTTTACAAGTTTTTGTATAAAATTACATCATGTCGAAAATTCCTGTCAAAAACAGGTATTAAAGTTCTCAATCTTGTATCATATGTTACAGTAACATATAAAATTATACTTTTACTTTTACTTGTAATATATTATATTTATATTACTACAAACATTAGAAATTAGTAGTTTGGTGAAAAATAGTATATATTATATTCACCAAACCATATAATAAACTTTATAGTATAAAAACCAAACAACAATATTGTACGATGTAATTGTATGAAATAAACACTATGATATTACCTAATAATATTGATAGAACAACATTATATTCGTGGTGAGATTTGCCTCCGCTTCTTTTGTCACGAATATTATGTAATTTCTAACAACTTACCCGGTAAGTTACAAACATATATACCACATACTAATAAATACATAAAATATCATCCACACCAAAAAAGTTTATATACAGTAATTGTATTATTTTTTGCCCAAGTTGAAGGGAGGAAGGTATATAGTATGTTTAATGTGACGATAGAGGTTGTAACTATTAATTATAACACACAGGTATTTGTGGATTTTATAGTGATACACAAATTTTATGTAATTACCCAAAATAATATAATTATTTATATGGATATATATATATATACATATTGTAACATATTTACAAATATGTCACAGTCTGTAATTTAACCAACAAGTATAATTATTTTGTGTACTAAAATAAGCACATGAATATGGTATAAATTATAATTTGAACGTAATTACAATTACTGTAGTATTTGTTGATGATGAATTTTAATGACTGGTAAAATAAAATTGGTCATTGAATGACACACATACAGTGGATATATACATTCATATCGTAATATAAATTATCGGTACAGGTAAAAATATGGTTTTTACAAGTTTTGTGTAAAAATACATTATGTCAAAAATTACCTGTGAAAATAGGATATAGAAAGTATTAACTATTTACCATATGTTACCGTAACACATAAATTTGTATTTTTAGTTCTGCGCTCGTCGCATCTCATCCCATAGATGAGATATCAGTTGATGTCATAGTTGAGCTATCATTTAAGATAAGGACTAACCTTTTGTTTAATAATATTGGTTATATATAATATTATACCAACAATTATTGCAGATAGCATAAATTGGTATTCAAGTAACAATAGTATATATTGTGTATTATAATATATTGCAGTCACTAGAATTTATGATTTACATAACAATTATATATATAATATATATATTATGCATTGCAAATGTATTGAATATACTATAATTTATTATTCATGTGATGACAATAATTACTATATGTTAGTAATAACTAATTTTAATAACCTGTAAAATAAAATAGGGTTTTGAATGATATACAGTGTATATATTTACATTGTAATATATTATAAGTACAGGTAAATTTTCGTTGGTTACAAATTTTTGGGTAAAATTACTTCATATCAAAAATTCCTGTCAAAAACAAGTATCGACAATCTTAACTATGTATTATATGTTACAGTAACATATAAAATTGTACTTTAGTGTTATGTATATATTCTTATTTGGTGTTTAGTTTAACATTTAAAATGTATCAACATACTATATAACTTGATATTGTATATGTAATTGGTATACTTATCTAATTTAAATAATTTTACCCCTTTAAAGGTGTATGTATATACTAAACTTATTAGAAATGGGTAATGGACATTAGTATCAAAAAATACGTAAATGTTATAATATTAATTTACATATTAACTGTTGGGAATAACTGTACTTTCGATTGACAATTACATAAAATTTGTGTAAGTAAAAAAATCCACAATATTCTGTAAATGTATCAATATTTAATACCTTAATAACAATGTATTTACACTAGTAAAATATCTATTCATTATAATAGTAATTGGATTACTATCATATTATCTAAGATAGGAAGAGGAGGAGGAAAGAGAGAGAGAAAGTATTGGGAGAAGAATATATTATGATTATATGTTTCTCTATATATCAACCAATATTAGCAAATATTGTATATTCATACCAATGATAAAATTTAGTGACTAGCTATTTTTTTAAAATATAGCATTGAATGATATACAATATATACTATACAACAATCGATAAATTAAGATTACAAGTAATTATATGGTTTTTACAAATTTTGTGTAAAAATACATCATGTCAAAAATTACCTGTGAAAATAGGATATCAAAAGTATTAACTATGTATTATATGTTACTGTAATATATAAATTTATATTTTTAATGATGACATGTTCACATGATCTTATTGTTAAGAATAAAAATTATGCAGACACTAAAATGTTTTTGTATTCAATTAACAATAATATGTATTATATATTGCTAATACAATACAATTACTAAAATTTATAATTTGTGTAATAATCATGGTTACTATAAATATTAGTAATAATCATTTTACTGGCTAGCAAATTAAAATAAAATATGTATGTATCATATAGTATATACTATTACGTAATAATATATTACAGGATCAGGTAAAATTACTTCATATCAAAAATTCCTGTCAAAAACAAGTATTAAAGTTCTCAACCGTGTATTATATGTTACATTAACATATAAAATTATACCTTTTAACTACATTGTTTAGATACAATATTGTATTAATACAAATATTAAAAATAGTATATTAATGGAATAAATTATATTTAACTGTTGTTGTAATATCATACGATAAAATAAACTATAATATTGTGTTAATGATTCTTATTTATATAAACTTGTGTTTCACAATAGTAGAAGTAATATTAAATATTTTAAATAACTATGTTTGTAATTTAGATCACAATAATCTAAATATAAATGTATAAGAGATATAAGTTATGCTATACAACAATAATTATATAATTACAAGATTACTGTGGTGAGTTACTTACACAAAGTTTATGTAATCGTTCTCAGCTGTGAGAGGTATTTTACATCACGAATACATGATTATCATGTATCCAATCTTTTTCTCACCCAGACTGTCCTCTCCCTCCCTCCCTCCTATCTCTCTTCTTCCATTACCGCTTATTCATACTAGTAATAATTTTACCAACATATATAAAAAACACACACACAAGATATACCGAAGATGAGCTGCGCCATACGAATGAATACTGTAAATATATTGTAGATTAGCACCGGGTGTCGCTTCGCTCGTCACAAACACAAATATCTATTATAATTCTTTGATAAAACTAGGATTAGGATTAGGACTAATAGTAATAATATATATGTATTTTATAGTAGTAAATTAGTTTGATAGTGGTTTTAGTTAAAGGTGGGAGATGAGATATGAGACGTATGTATTGTAGTATATTAATTATGATATTACTTGTAATAGTAATTATACACTATGTTATCTATTATAATTTCCTACACCATAAAAGTATATCAATACCAAATTGTGAGTTGCTAACCTTCGATTATGCTAATAATACCACCAATCCAATTCAAAATTGTAAAGACTTGTAAAAAGTTGTAAATATATGTATATGCTGCTTTGATAACAAATATATTTACAATTTTTTTACATAATCCAAGATTATGTCATTTATATTTTGTCACTAACATAATACTATCATTACCATAGAGAAAAAAAATATATTTATACCTAAACTTATAGTGTTTCAATATTATTGCTATTATTGTTTGGTACAAGTGTAATTACAAAATATCTGTGATGAGAGACAAGTACAGAGATAAACCGAAGGTATACCTCCGGAGAGAAGAGCTGTGTTAAACGAAGTAGAAGCGGAGGCAACACCCATCACAGTAATTATATGGTCACGTAGATATGAATAAAGTAATTTATTATATATACTACATGTTATTCGTGCAGGTAACCAACCACGAATAACATGTAGTATATAGTTTAATTTTCGTTATTATTTATTTTGCTGCTGTAATTATTATTTGATATGAGTGTAATTACATAATATCCGTGACAAGCGCAGCGGAGGCAACTCACCACGATAATTATGTAATTATTAAAGGATATATTAATAATAGACATTGGATAGACTCATAATTATTGTGGTGAGTTGCCTCCGCTTGTCACTGCGTTTATCGCTTGTCACGGATATTATGTAAGTGTACTAAAATAAGTAAGTAATTATATGTATAATATAAACTATATATATATATATATATAAGTAATAGATTATTAAACTAAAATTCGGTAAAAGTTATTTAGTTTTAGAGGAGGAGGAGGAGAAGGAGGGGGAGGGGTACATATGTATTTACAAATTCGAATTACTGAGTGTTACTTATAAATTTGTGTGTCGAGAAGGGGTAGTTATTGTGAACAACCAAAAAATTATACCAACAAACATTTTTACGAAAAATCTTAAACGATTCGAAACATTAAAATAATATCGTTTGTCGGATGATTGTTAATTTTTATTTTAATTGTATTTTATTTTAATGTTTCGAATCGTTTAAGATTTTTCGTAAAAATGTTTGTTGGTATATTTTTTGGTTGGAATGGAATTGTTAATAAAGGAAGAGATTAAAAATATGTGTATAACCAAGTATTCACACAATGGCAATTACACACATATTTGTGTAAGCGGTTGTGAGCCTTGAGATCACAAGCAGCAAGAGATGCCGCTGCGCTTGTCGCTAGGCAACATAATCACAATGGTTTTGTGACAATCTAAATATAATTTAATAATGCATAATAATATTAATACTAACTATTCATATGATATTCGTGATGAGTTGCTTACGCGAATATTATATAATTGCACCAAAATATTTACAAAGTGAGTTGATTAATGGGAGGATGAGATGAGGATGAGAGGATGAGGAGGCAGGGAGGGAGGGAAGGAAGAAAGAAAGAGCAGTATGTGTTATAATCACACAAACATTGTATGTTTAATAATATATTGTATTAATTTTACCACTTACAATAAGTAGTATAATATAATTCCATGTTAATGTTTTATATCTATATTTATGTCTATGTCTATGTTTTCATACATATAAATGTCGATGGTTATGATGTTATTACTATAATAATATTATCATCATAATGTTAATTTACACCATTGTTAATTGTATGACATATTAAATATGTCGTAGCATTTTGTATTCCAAGTTAACAAACACTACGTGTTTTAAATTAGTGTAATTACAAAATATCTATGTATTATAACAACCACAAAGATTTTGTATTCACTTCAATATTGTCACAACAATTATTAACCAAAATATATATGTAATCATACAGAATATTTTGGTGGATAATTAATTACAATAATATTTGTGCATATTTCAATAATATTAATTAAACACGCAGATATATCATTTGAACACTATTTTCACAATAATTACTTGACCATATTGGTATAAATATTTAATAGTCGTGAATGGTTATTTGCACGAATATTAAGTAATTACACTTGTATTCAACACAACTTTTTCTCTTTCAGGTGTATATGTATACCTTTGGTTTGCCGAAGGTCAACTGTGTTATACGAATGTAATTACATAATAGTAGTGTAAGCAACTAACCACTACTATTATGTAATTGCACTTATTCATGAAAATATTTTTATGTTATGATTACATATTTATGTATTTTAATTACATACATACATCCTTAACTATTTTTTTCTCCTTCTTCATCTCATGTTATTAATATAATTTTAACCATGGGTAATTTTAACATATCTGAGATAGATTAATCTTAACTTTATAATCTTGTAATCTTTAACCTTGTAATCTTTAACCTTGTAATCTTTAACCTTGTAATCTTTAACCTTGTAATCTTTAACCTTGTAATCTTTAACCTTGTAATCTTTAACCTCTCACTATACAGTATAGTGTATTTAATATCTTAATTTAGTATAAAACATTATAATCTTGACCTCACTAATGTATTTTTGTTTTAACCTTGTAAATCTCAACATCTATAAGATATCTCCATTTAATGTTGTATTTTTAACATATCTCAGAGATATGTTAATCTTAACCTTTTATTCTTAACCTTTGTAAGATAGATTAAAATTACCAGGTTAAACAGAAATATAAACATTTCCTAGTTCCAAACTTCACATATCTTAGTGCAACTATATGATATATGTGTAAACCGAAGGTATATGCCTCAGACCACAGGTATACTCTAAACCGCAGGTAAGCTTCGCTAAAGAGAAATGGCTCCGGCGACAAGCGCAGCGAAGCCCACCTTTGGTTTGCCAGAGAGAAAATCTTCGCTAAAGGGGGTGCCTGTGACAAACCAAGATTATCACCTGTAATTTTAATGTAATATAATATACAGATATAATAGTTAATGAGTATAAAAAAATTTTATACTAAAAACATGTGTTGAGTATACTATACTTTATAGTGGAGTATCGTTTACCTTTAATTTTACAGGTAAGATATATTGGTTTTACATATTTCTTGTTTATACCAAAAATATGTAAAACCAATATATCTTACCTGTAGAAATAAGTATTGATAAGGTTAACCATATAGTATATGTTATATTAACATATAAATTTATATTTTAATAATATTGTAATTGTATAAATTACAGTCAACAATAACGATTATACAGACATTATAAACTGGTACTTATCCAATAATATTGTATACTATATACTATGATATATTGTAGATACTACATATATTTAATTTATATAATATATGTATTAAGTATATGTAGTATCTTAACGATGATTTTTAGTGACTAGTAAAACAAAATAAGGTATTAACAATATCATACAATATAATATTGCACATTAATAAATTACAGGTTCAAGTAAAAATCTGGTTTTTACAATTTTCGTGTAAAATTACATCATGTCAAAAAATCCTGTCGAAAACAGTTATTAAAGTTCTTAACTATGTACTATGTATGTTATCATAACATATAAAGTTTTACTTTAATAAATACTGTAACATATATATATATGTTAACCACAATAATACAAATATTATGGTTACTAATTTTTACTGTTTTGGTTAATAATACTTATAAAACATATATCATAACATAAAATGTTTATTATTACTATCCAACTAAATGTTTTTATATTATATTGCACAGAGATATAATATATGACATAATGTTAGCAATCTTCATCCTAATTAACTTATATGATATTGCAATCATAGACTGGCATATTGAATATTTCAAATATGTATAAATTTGGTAAATAATTATATGTTTACATATTTATAACAGTATTTATAATATTATATATTGTTGTAATTAATACTATATGTAAAAACCACATAATATTCGTGGTGAGTTGCCTACACGAATATTATGTAATTATTCTTAGTTATGAAACATAGTTCCTTCATATGTTTTATATAAATACATAATTGTTATGTATGATAATATTATACTTTTATCTCATCCCTCCCTCTTCCCTCTTCCATCTTCCATCTTCCCTCCTCCCAATACTTACCTACTTTTATTATTAGTGTAATTCTAACTATGTGGTATATACCACATGAATAAAATAAAAATTTCATTTGTATATTAATGGAGTAACAATTTTAACATTAAACTTTGTATATAATTCGACACACAAATGTTTCATCACGTAATTACTGTTATCTAATAATAATAATAATAATAATATTTACATCTTTTTACGGTTTTGATCGAATCTTTGTTTATCTTAGCAAACAAAAAGGTTCGCAATTCACAGATTGGTATTTATTTTCTTTTATGGTGTAGGAAACAACGATGGTCACATATTGTAATAATCTCTAACACAATTAGTATTATACCTATAGCATTACAATATTTACTACTTATATATTTTCATCACCAATATCTCTATCTCTCTCGTTTCAAATTAAAACATTTAATAAATTATTCCATCAACATAATATGTATATTATTATATAATAATATTATTCCTATTCTTAGTCCTAGTCCTAGTTATATCAAAGAATTGTAATAGATATTTGTGTTTGCGGACTCGGTGCTACTCTGTAACATATTTGCGATAGTCATTCGTATATTGTTTGTATATATTTGACAAAATTGTAAACATTACCTTAATTTAATATATAATTTAATATATAATTTATGTTTAGTATGAATTAAGCTATCCTCAAGATATAATGTTAAAAATATTAATGATGGTAAATTACTGTTACATTATTTATATAATATAAGATTATTATATGTTGGTTATTACAACCAACATTTATTATTTAAAATACATAACAATTGTGTATTAAAACTAAACTATATACCGAGTCGAAGACAGAACAAAAACGATACTACTAGTAATTTTCTTAGTGCGTACTTATCGGACGGTGGACGGGGTTCAACATTACAGATAGAAGAAATACCAGCGGAGAATGGTTTGTATGATTATTATATTTATAATCCAAAATTCGACAGAAAATACTATCTAGAAACGTTACAAAAAGGTGATGAACAGGGGTTGAAACATGCTTTGAGATTTAAAAAAATCTGGACATAAGGTATATACGCTTACATATGACTTTTTTACTTTACAATAAAGTAAATAATGGACAATCTTACATGCGACGAGTTTTGGACTTTACATCGTAATAAGAAGAAAGATAAATATTTATGGATTAGATTCTGTCAATACATCAATAATGGATGGGGTTGCCAACCTCTATCCTTCCATCCATCAGCAAAAATAACTCATATTGCTACTAAAGGTAATAGTATTGCCATTAATTCCCCACCGGATGAGAGTGAAGTACAAGATGAAGTACGAGATGAAACATTTGACGATGATGAATATTACATTCCCGGTACTGATTATAATATAATACAAATAAATAATATTAATGATGATAGTGATTATGATAGTGATTATGAGGAACAAGATCCGCAACAAGAAAATAAGAAAAGACTAAGTGATAAATTTGAATATAATTTTTATTCTGAATGTGTGGAACACAAGCTATCTCATGTTTCAATTCACAAGAATCTTTGTTACTCATTATCTTATTATCGATATATTGATTATATGTATATTGAGGATGTAGACAGAGAATGTCAAGGTTGTATTAGTGAATACAATGATTTTCCTATTAATATTAGTTGTGTCATTTCAATGAAAAAGAGTAAAAAGGGTGGTAAGGAATGGTTAATTTTAGGACGACTAAACGGTAATAATGGTGGCTATGGAAAATATTTCTTTTTTAAAGCATCTTCTCGTGATGAAGGTTTTGAAGTTGGGGGCGTAATAGTTTTATACATATGTAATGATTATAACTTACTAATTAACACAACTATAAATGATAGTGAAAAGTATTGTCTTGGTCTGATATTATCAGAAACAAAGAAGAAGTTAGCTAATATGGTATATTATAAGTTTGTTGAACTGTTATCTAAATCACCTCACGGTTACTACTTCCTCAAAGACATACAACAACAATTGTTGGACAGTAATTCACCTCATCATGAACAGTTCAAAGTATGGGTTTCGAATAGAAATTATAACAGTATCGATAAGTTTTTATCATCATAACAAATACATATTACTTTATTGTAAAGTAATTATAAATAAATTTACTATCCAAACATTTGATGTACATATTAGTAACAACAATTAATAATATATAATACATATATTATTTGGACAACAAATTAGTTTAACAAATTACTATACATATTAATATAAATTTACATAAATAATAAATATAACTTAAATATATATATATATATATATGTATTTAATGAATTTGATTACATATTATACTATTACGTAATTAAATCCATTAATGATAATATATTAAGAAATATAATTAAAATGAATCATGTTAATGAAACTGTTCTCAAACACTAATCAACACCAATACTTTCATAAATTCGCTGATGAATGATTTATGATAAGTGAGGACTGACGTGAAATTCGCCTTAGTTCATCCCTTCCCCAAAAAAGTTCGCTCACCCCCTCTCCACCCACGCTCGCTTGTGTTCCGTCACCACATGTTACTCATCTACCATATTACAAGTAATTACCATCTTGTGTGGACCTTTCCTTGATGGGTGAGCTATCATTACTGTATATATTATACATAAAGTGTTTCAGATACCTATCTTTAACGGCGGTCAAGAACATGGTATCCTCATATGATTTGGTTAACGACAGAATCTTCTCGTCGATCTTTGTTTCTAAACCGCGTACATAGAAACACTGTTGAGGAAGTTTTCTCCCAAATCCATATGGTCATTAGACCAACCGTTATTGTATAGGTTGTCTGGATTGACATACTTGGTATGGTTGGTGTTATCCATACGCTTGAATGTGTTAAGCACAACACATTTCTCATCAGAGGTAGTACACTTCATCTGTTTCAATAATAGGGAACCGTAAGATTCACCCGTAACTGGAAAAGATGAGGTATTATCATCCACAGGAAACATAACCTTGGTCTCATCTACGATCAACACATTATCATCGTCTTTAAACTCGATGATACCACAAGTGTTATTCCTACAGAATTTAAACTACATGATCCCAATAGGTGTAAGGTTAAATATAAGTGGAAGTTGTTCCCTTAACACATGCTTTTTTGCCTTGTTGGCATTCTCAAATGGAAATATCTTCGTCGTGTACAAATCAGATAGGGTCTTTTCTGAACACAGTTCACTTTGTTTGTAGTGATTAATATCGTTACCGTATTTAATACCATATACTTTAAGTGTATCCTTGACAACAGATTGCATGGATACTTGCGTATGATAAAAGTATAATTTGGCCACCAAATTGTGATGCATAACCAAATTTCTGCCTTAGATTCAATACATTTATTATCCAAAAAACAGAGGGAGGGATAGTGAAAGATAGTGAATTAAATTCTGTAGTTTTTATTGTGATAGGGCAATACTTATTTTCCAGAGCTAATTCATCAGCCTTCACATGTTCCTCCTTGTCTTTTCTCATCTTCATTCCTCAATAGTGTCACCTCATTCTTTCATCCCTTAAATTATTGATATGCTTATGTTTATGTATAATATTGAAACCATTTTTCTCTGTACACAACAGATCATTCTTACCCTTTTTATGTTTAAACAGTAAAATTATTACAATCTAATTGTAATATATCTAATATACTTTTGCTATATGTTATATTTTAATATTGTTATAATACCTTTATTAACGTTTTATTTATAACAATAACTAAATAATATAAATTACATAGATATGTTTATCCATGCATAAAAATACTTAACAAAGTTAGAATGTTAAAATAACACAATTATATCTTATATAAATTTATTAATATTATTTACATAATCATGGATTATATTATTTGTATTTTATTTCTAACGTTATCAATAATAGTTTCAAGAAATACATTTATAACTAAATTTACAATGTTTATATATCTAATGTTATTTTAACAAAGGTATGATTATAATATATACAATAATACCATAATCATAACTTTGTTAAAATAATATTAGTACAAATAAGTAAGTATATATATTAGTATAAACATATAATTATTGTGGATTGTCGTTTGTAGCTTGTCGCAGCTCTTCTCTCTGGCAAACCAAAGGTAGGCTTCGCCAAAGCAAAGCTGGACTTCGTCAAACCAAAGGTATACCTGAAGGAGAAATGGCTTCGCTTCACTGCGTTTATCGCTTGTCGCCGGAGCCATTTCTCTTTAGCGAAGCTTTTCTCTCTGAGGCACATACCTGCGGTTTAGAGTATACCTGTGGTCTGAGGCACATACCTTCGGTTTACACAGAAATCGTGTAATTGAACTAACACAAACGAGTAGTTGTTATGGATATTAACATAAAAATGTTTATAATTGCATGATAATTGTGTAAACAACAATCCACAATAATTATATGAACTTGTCAGTAATATAACTAGATAAACTACTAAAATAAGAAAATTAGCATATATATATATATATATATTATTTAACGTTAGTGTGACTTTTCGGCAAGAGGATGGTGAGGGGAGGAGGAGGAGGAGGAGTTGTA
>Ga0302300_1001472_pt1 | contig 13405 bp, 10 predicted proteins | sample III_Palsa_E1_1_FD_198756 | JGI IMG/M metagenome (GOLD analysis project Ga0302300, IMG submission 198756) | Peat permafrost microbial communities from Stordalen Mire near Abisko, Sweden - III_Palsa_E1_1 | ecosystem: Environmental > Terrestrial > Soil > Palsa > Peat permafrost | place: Sweden... | reverse complement strand
AAACTGCGCCGAAGGGACAACTTTTATCACACTTGATGGCATTGAGCGCAAACTATCGGCAGATGATTTGATGATTTGCGATGCCGAAAAGCCGATGTGCATTGCCGGTGTTTTTGGCGGCGCCAATTCGGGCGTTAGCGCATCAACCAAAAATATATTTTTGGAGAGTGCTTACTTTAACGCGGTTTCGGTACGTAAAACGGCTAAGCGTCACGGCTTAAAAACCGATGCTTCGTTCAGGTTTGAGCGCGGTACCGACCCTAACCTGCCGGTATACGCATTAAAACGCGCTGCCTTGTTAATTAAAGAACTTGCGGGCGGCACCATTTCATCCGAAATTTATGATAATTATCCTGCGCCGGTAGAAGCATTTGCCGTTGAGGTAACTTATGAGCATATCGATAGGCTGATCGGTCAGCAAATACCGCATGATGAAATAAAAGGCATTATCAAAGGGCTGGATATTGAAATTGTAAACGAAACTGCTGAAGGCCTTAGCCTGAAAGTGCCGCCGTACCGTGTGGATGTAACCCGCGATGTGGATGTGGTGGAAGAAATACTGCGCATATACGGCTACAATAATATCCATATCCCTACACAAATAAGGGCGTCGTTAAACAACTCCATCAGGCCCGATAAGGATGCCGTACAAAACCAGCTGGCAGATTTACTGACGGCTAATGGCTTTAACGAAATACTATCAAACTCGCTAACCAAATCGGCCTACTCCAATAATTTGGATACGGCGGTTAAAATATTAAACCCGCTAAGCAGCGATCTGGATGTAATGCGCCAGAGTATGCTGTATTCGGGTTTGGAGGCGGTAGCTTACAACCAAAACCGCAAGGCTGCCGATTTAAAATTGTACGAATTTGGCAAGGTGTACAGCGTGCAGGAAGATAAATACATCGAAACACAGCGCTTCGCGATATTCATCACCGGCAACAATACTTCCGAAGTTTGGGGACAAAAGGCAAACGCAGTTACATTTTATAATTTGAAAGCTATTGTTGATGGTATCATCGAAAAAATAAATGTAAAAGATTTTACCGTGGAAGATGCCACCTGTTCAAAACTAAGCTATGGCTTGCAATACATGCGCGGCAATAAGCAATTGGTTAAGTTTGGATCGGTAGCGGCATCGGCATTAAAAAAGGCGGATGTAAGCAAGGAGGTTTTTTATGCTGATTTTAATTTCGACCTGATAATTAACCTCGCCCGAAAAAATACAATCATTTACCAGGATGTATCAAAATTCCCGGCGGTAAGGCGCGATCTGTCCATGCTGATTGATAAGAACATTACCTTTGGCACGTTAAAGCAAATAGCGCAAAAAACCGAACGTAAATTATTGAAGGAAGTAAACGTGTTTGATGTATACGAGGGCGACAAATTACCTGCAGGTAAAAAATCGTACGCGTTGAGCTTTATTATTGAGGATATAGAAAAAACCCTTACCGATAAAGCCATTGATGCCATAATGCAAAAATTAATTTATAATTTAGAAAAGGAAGCAGGAGCGGAGATAAGGAAGTAATGGGTAGTTGATTGAATATGTCAATAAAGGAAAAATATGAGATGACTTTTCATTCTCGAATATTTAACGGAATGAAACACAATATTTGTGAAAGTACAAATGTTGATTATTATAATCTTTCGTTTTTTACTTTTTTTAGCGCAAAAGAAACATCAAGTTTTATTGATGACTTAAATCGTTGCATAATGCATAAGTTCAATATATCAGACTTTTATTTATCGGATTCCGTAGAAAACATTTACACTATTGAATATAAATACCCTAATATGGTTATTGATGATGGCATCGTTATCATACCTATGATAGATTTAAAAGAATTACTTCAGGATTGGTTGACATTTATCACTCAATAATTCCCTCATTCAATAAATCAATAATTCAATAAATGAGTCAAGTAGCCGAACAGTTAAGCAAAGTTATCGATAAAACCGCGAGGTTAATAGAGCTTTGTGCGGCTTTGCAGGAGGAGAATGACCTGATGAAACTGGAGAATGAAAGCCTTGTAGTTGCCCTTGATGCCAGCAAAAATAAGACCCGGGATTTGGAAGAAAAGCTTCGTGTTTTGAAACTTGCAAAATCTTTTTCAGAAACAAATGAAAAAAGTGTTGATATTAAGCAAAAAATTAACGAATTTGTGCAGGAAATAGATAAGTGTATTGTATTGCTTAAAAAGTAGTACTATAGTGAAAAGCTCAAATGGGAGAAATCTCTATAAAAATAAATATTGCTGACAGGGTTTACCCCTTAAAGGTAAACATGGAAGAAGAAGAAATAATACGTAGGGCAGCTAAGCTGATCAACGACCGTGTAAAGGAATACCAGGAGAATTACGCGGTAAAGGATAAACAGGATTTGCTTTCGATGTGTGTGTTGCACTACGCGACATCGGCATTAAAGGCGGAGAAAAAGGTTACAGTTGAGGATTCGGATGTAGCCGAAAGAGTTTACGAGTTAGATCATTTGTTAAACGAATTTTTTTCGAAGCAGTAAAACGTTCTTTGCATAAACCAGAGCATATTTAAGATTTAACCGCAGTTAAATTTTAGGTTTCACTATTAAAAACTTAACGCTTCAATATTAAGCGGATCAAAGAGGCATGCGTTATTGTGCACAACGGTAACCCGTGATTCCAGCTATCTGTACGGAAGTTTTTCAATACATGACACTTAGAAGTTTAGTTGCGGTTTTTTTATTTATTATAAACTTAAAAAATGGATTCATCATTATATGCTATTATCGGCCTCCTTATAGGCGCCGGGGTAGGCATTATTATTGGCCGTTTTCTGCTCAAAAGGCTTTTTAAAGCGCAGGAAATATCGGCACAAAGCAAAGCCAAACTTATATTACGCGACGCGGAAAACAACGCGGAGATTTTAAAAAAGAACAAACTGCTGGAAGCTAAAGAGCGCTTTTTACAATTAAAGGCCGAGCACGAGCAGGAATTAAATGCCAAAAACAACGGTTACAACCAGCGCGAAAACGCCTTTAAACAAAAAGAACAATCGGTAAACTCGCGCCTCGAAAACATTACCCGTAAGGAAACTGACCTGGATAATGTGCGCAAAAACCTGGAACGCCAAACCGAAATTGCTGTTAAAAAACAGGAAGATGTTGAAGCCTTAAAAAACCAGCATGTACAGCAGCTGGAAACTATTGCGGGGCTATCGGCAGATGAGGCGCGCAACCAGTTGGTTGATACGCTGCGCGAGGAAGCCCGCAGCAAGGCCATGGCACAGATAAAAGATATTGTCGACGAGGCCAAGCTTACTGCTACCAAGGAAGCCAAGAAGATAGTTATACAAACTATACAACGTACCGCTACCGAAAGCGCCATTGAAAACACCGTATCGATTTTTAATATCGAAAACGATGAGATTAAGGGTCGTATTATTGGTCGCGAGGGGCGTAATATCCGCGCGCTGGAAGCGGCAACCGGTATCGAAATTATTGTTGATGATACGCCGGAGGCGATTATCCTTTCGGGATTTGACCCGGTTAGGCGCGAGATAGCAAGGCTCGCCATGCACCGCCTGGTAACCGACGGCCGTATACACCCCGCCCGTATTGAAGAGGTGGTTGCCAAAACCAAAAAGCAAATTGAAGAGGAAATTGTAGAAATAGGTGAGCGTACCGTTATCGACTTAGGCATTAACGGCCTGCACCCCGAACTGATACGTATGGTTGGCCGTATGCGCTACCGTTCATCGTACGGGCAAAACCTGCTGCAGCACTCGCGCGAGGTAGCTAACTTTTGCGCTACCATGGCAGCAGAATTAGGGCTGAACGTGAAGATGGCTAAACGTGCAGGCTTATTGCATGATATTGGCAAAGTGCCTGATGACAACCCCGAACTGCCGCACGCTATATTGGGCATGCAGTTAGCCGAAAAGTATAAGGAACACCCCGAAGTGTGCAACGCCATTGGCGCCCACCACGACGAGATAGAAATGACCTCCATGCTATCGCCTATTATACAGGCTTGTGATGCCATATCGGGCGCAAGGCCGGGTGCAAGGCGCGAGGTGGTAGAAAGTTACATCAAGCGTTTAAAAGACCTTGAAGAGCTTGCATTATCATACCCAGGTGTCGAAAAAACCTTCGCTATACAAGCCGGCCGCGAATTGCGTGTTGTGGTTGAAAGCGAAAAAATAAGCGATGCCGAATCGGAAACACTGGCTGCAGACATATCAAACCGCATACAAACCGAAATGACCTATCCCGGCCAGATTAAAGTGACTGTGATAAGGGAAACAAGGTCGGTTGCATTTGCTAAGTAAAGCAGCCCGGTTTTTAATAATATCGAACACCCAATGCCGAATATCGAACGCCGAAGTATAAACTTCAACATTCATTATTCAACATTCAGTGTTCGATATTTCTTTTTTTGATTATGGCGAAAAAGAAAACTACCAAACCAAATCCGCCCCCGGCTAAAACCGACGGGGTGGATTTTTATTTTGATAAATATGCCCTGGCGCATCAAAACCCGGTTAATAAGCGGATACAAATAATAGCTATTCCCTTGTTGATGTTCAGTTTGTTTGGCTTATTGTGGTGTGTGCCATTTCCTTACATCCCGTTTTTAGGGCAGTATAACAGCTATTTTAATTGGGCCTCGATATTTATTGCGGTGTGTATTTATTTCTACCTGAAACTATCCCCAATACTGTCGTATTTTATGCTTTTTGTGTTACTGGCATTTAGCTTTGTGATAATGCAGGTGCAGCAATGGCAAAAAGCCGGCGGCCCGGCATTATGGCTGATATGCGGCGTGATATTTATCCTATCTATAATTTCCCTCGCCATAGGTTACAACCAAGAGCGCAAAAAGCTATCCTTGGAATATCGCTACAAAAATATACTGATAGCCCCGCTGTTTTTACTGCATTTGGTGGCGAGAAGGTTTAAGATAAAGTATTAGTATATTAGTGTTCTAAACCTGAACCTATGTGGTTGTTTCCATATGAAAAGTTTTCTATAGTTACTAACCTAACGCCGGATGGGGCAATGAAAAGATTGGAATCCACAATCTATATTCCTGAAGGAAATCGGTATATAAAGGATTACGACGCATTTTCCATTAAGTATTTTACGGGGTATGTAAATCAGAACTCGTTTAAAATTAATCGAAATGTAGTTACTACTAAAAGCTTTTTACCGGATATAAAAGGCACTATCTCTCCTAACAATAGTGGAGCTATAATTAATATAAAAATTATGCAAATGACTACATACATCATTTACTCAATTTTTATCATTTTTTTAATTCTGAGTGGATTGGCAATGAACTTATTGTCAAAAGAATTTAAGGTATCGAACTTGATTCCTTTTGGTGTGGCTGTAGCAGCTTATTTTCTTGCCTTGTTTAGTTTTCAGTTTGCAAATAGAAATTTAAAAGGAATTTTATTAAATATTTTCGAGGGCGAAATCCAATAATCAGCGCCATCAAACAAATCATTAAAATCAGCGGTCAAAAATCGTGGTACAAATCTCTAAACGTACTTCTTAAACCGAAAGTAATCAGTTCGGTGCGGGTTTTGCCCAGGCTGTTTGATTCTAGGCGGTACAGGCCGCCCACTTCAAGGCGCAGGTTAAATTTGGGGTTGATGAGGTAACCCACAGTACCCTCGGCATAATACAAATGGGTGCTTATTCCCTGCCCGGTACTAACACTTGTTATGTTTGAAGATACAATAGGCTTGGTAAAATCCTTGCCTTCATCAACGGTGCCTGTACTATCCACACCATAAGCGGCGTAATTTACCTGTCCCTGGAAATCAAACCTGCCTATGGAGTAATCTAATATGGCAATGTTTTCCCTAAAGTTTGCACCCAGCGGGTCGCCAAGCGGTTCGCTGTAATCCGAATAACTGGAGATAGATTGGGTTGAGGCATAAGTATAAGGTTTTACCGTATTATATTCCACCAAATAATTAAAGTTTTTTACCCCGAATAAATCGGCGCCGCGAATACCCACCTGGTAACCGCCGGTATTTTTTGGCGCATCGGCAGCATCAACACGGTCTAACAGTAACTGCGCGTAAACGGCAGTTTTATCTAATATTTTGTATTTAGCCGTAAAGCCGTTCAGTATATTATCCTTGTAAGGGGTTGATGGCCCAATAGCACTTACAAAAGGTAATGGGTTAATATAATTTACATCAAAGCCATGCAATTCTGTGCCATCATCATTTGCTTCGGCAGCAATTAAAGCGTCAAAAAATCCTAAAGATAAGCGGTTGGTAACATTCCAATCTACGTAGTGAAACACCGCTGTTTTGCGGCGGTTGTTTCCAAAAGTATCGTATTGCGGCAGCTTAGTATCTTCCAGGTCGGCCACCATAAACATATATTGTACCGGCCCCAGGTTAGCGGTAAGGCGCAAAAGCGGGTAATTGGCAGCGTAATCCGATAGCAATAATGAGCGGTAGCCATCGCCTATAAAGGTTTTATCCTCACCCAAAGTAATGTTTAACTGTTTAATAGGCGTATATGATACTATCGCCGTAACATACGACCAATCTGCTGTTGGGCTACTACGGTTGTCCCTGTCGTATGCTTCGCCGGGTATCATGTGTACAAGAGCTATATAATTATGTACATAATTATCAAAGCGGCCCTGGTCTTCATAACCGCTGCTGTAAAAATAAAACTTGCTGCCTATGGTGCCGCCAATTTGATACCCGCGGGTATTTAAATCGGTATTGGTTTTGTTTTTAAAATCCCTGCCTACTAAAAGGTCGGGCAGGTAATCGGCAAAAAAGGTGTATTCGCTATTGCGCTCATCAAACAAATGCTCATTAAATAATTTACGCCATACCCAGCCTTTATAACTACTATCCACCCCAACCGACATCAGTTGTGTATACCTGCCGGATATAACACTATCCATTATAAACGGCTTAAGCGAGGTATGGAACGATGTGTTTACAGAATAAATCTGCGCATCAAATTTTTGATCGAACTGGTACGAATAAGGCACATAAGTAGCCTGTGCCCGGCTTACCTGTGCCGAAAACAGCACCGATACCAGTAATAATAATGTGTTGCGGTATAGTGAAAAGTAAGTTTTTTGCATGCGCAATAAAAGTAGTGTTATTTTTGTTACAATGTAAATTCAGTTATAAATTAATAAAAACGCGTTAAGGCTTATAATAGCATATTTTAAAAATTATAATTTAACAGGCTAATTATTGTACAAAAGTTAATTTCTGTTAAATAATATAACACTAATTCGGTTTTATTTTAAATTAAGCTATAAAAATTTCGATATTTACCGCGCTATAAAAAATCCATTATTTTAACTATACATGCAATACAAAAAAATTAATAACCTCTTAGGCTGGCTTTGCTTTCTTATAGCCTCGGTTACGTATATTTTAACACTAGAACCTTCAGTAAGTTTTTGGGACTGTGGCGAATTTATTTCATGCGCCTACCGTTTACAGGTAGCGCACCAGCCGGGTTACCCTGTGTTTGCCATGCTGGGCAAATTATTCTCGCTGCTATCCATGGGCAATAACGCTAAAGTGTCCTTTTTTACCAATATGGGCTCGGGCCTGGCAAGCGGCGGCACCATTATGCTGTTGTTTTGGACTATTACCGCGCTGGCTAAAAAAATGCTGGTTACCCGTAACGAAGAACCTAAGGATAGCAACCTTTATTTAATAATGGGTGCCGGTTTAGTAGGCGCGCTTGCATTTACTTACTCAGATACCTTTTGGTTTTCGGCTGTAGAAACTATCGTTTTCGCGTGGTCATCGCTTTGTACCGCACTTGTTTTTTGGGCAATATTAAAATGGGATGCCCATGCCGATGAACCCGGAGCCGACAAATGGTTGGTTTTTATAGCCTATGTTATAGGTTTATCAATAGGTATACACCTGCTTAACCTGTTAACCATACCGGCCATAGCGCTGGTATATTACCTGCGCCGCGCTAAAAGCGTTACGCCTAAAGGCAGCGCTATCGCTATTTTGGTGGGCTTAGTTATATTGGTATTTATACAATACGGCATACGTACCTATACTATTACGCTTTCGGCGTACTTCGATCTTTTCTTTGTAAACGGCCTTGGTTTAGGTTTCGGCACAGGATCAATATTCTTCTTCCTTATTCTAATAGCTTTAATAATAACCGGCGTTATATATAGTATACGCGCTAAAAAGCCGTTATTAAACCTTGCATTTATTTGTGTAGCGTTTATCTATTTTGGCTATAGCTCGTTCGCTTATATCCCAATCCGCGCTATTGCAGGCACTAATTTGGATAACACGCATCCTGATAACGCCTTCACCCTTAACAGCTACCTTAACCGTGAGCAATACGGCGCAACACCTTTGCTGTATGGCCCGTATTTTGATGCCAAAGCAATTGACCAAACCGAAGGCGGCAACGTTTACCGTAAAGGAAAAACACAATACGAAGTTTCGGGTAAAAAGCTAACTACCATTTACGATCATAACACCATACTGCCGCGTATTTATAGTACGGACGACCAGGACCCTGCGTTTTACAGGCAATGGCTGCAGATACCTGAAGGGCAGGCGCCTAATATTATCGACAACTTTAAGTTTATGTTCAGCTGGCAGGTATACCAGATGTACTGGCGTTACTTTTTGTGGAACTTTGCAGGCCGTTATAACGATATGGACGGGCAGGAAAGCATGTATGGTACCGACGGTAACTGGAACACCGGCCTTTTCGACGGCTTTAAACATCTGCCAAAATCAATAACCAATAATGTAACTTATACGCCGCTGTTCGCGCTGCCTTTAATTATTGGCTTAATAGGGATGATCTATCATTTCATGCGCAGGAAACGCGAGGCACTGGTAGTAACCCTGTTGTGGTTTTTTACCGGTATTGCCATTGTGCTTTACGTTAATCAGCCATCTATACAGCCGCGTGAGCGAGATTACTCCTATGTAGGTTCATTTTACGCGTTCGCTATATGGATAGGCCTGGGCGTAATAGGCCTTGCCGAATTGCTGCGCTATACGCTGGATGCCAAAATTTCGGCATTTGCCGCAACAGCGGTTTGCCTGCTGGCAGCGCCGGTGGTTATGGCTAAAGAAGAATGGAAAGACCATGACCGTTCAACAAAAATGACACCGCACGATATGGCGTATAACTACCTGATATCGTGCCCGCCAAATGCCATTTTGTTTACCTACGGCGATAATGACACGTACAGCTTATGGTACGACCAGGAAGTAGAAGGCATACGCACCGATGTGCGCATTGTTAACCTGAGCTTGTTTACCGGCGACTGGTACATCAAACAGATGACCAAAAAAATGAATAATTCGGCACCGCTGCCTATTACTATGCCTTTTGAAAAGTATGAGGATGGCGTGCGCGATGTGATTTATTTTAACGATGCAAAAATACCGGGCAATGTGGAGCTGAAGGATGTGTTTGATTTTATATCATCAGATGATAAACGTACCCAGGTGCAATATCAAAACGGCGATTTTTCAAACTATATGCCAACCAAAAACTTAAAAATTACTATTAATAAGGATAGTGTAATTAAGTATGGCGTAGTGCCTGATAGCGACAGGGCTAAACTTGTTGATACAATGGCATGGAAATATACTTCGAACTATGTAATGAAGGATAACCTGGCCATGTTTGATATTTTGGCGCATAACAACTGGAAAAGGCCTATTTGCTTTACCGTTACCGTTGGCCCCGAAAACCTGATTGGTTTACAGCCATACCTATACAAAGAAGGTTTTGCTTATCATTTAATACCTTATAAAATTGATACCACCGTACGCGATCAGATGGAAAAAACCAATACGCTGGTTATGTACAATAATGTAATGACCAAGTTTAAATGGGGCAACTTTAAAACCGCCAAATACCTGGATCATGAATCGACTACCATGTTTTACCCGGTGATGATGACCACTTTCCTTGATTTGGTGCAAAGCCTGATGAACGAAGGCCACAATGATTTAGCGCTTAACGTATTGAATAAATACGATGAGGAAATGCCGGATATTAATCCCTTTATTGATGTAACCGCACGCAAGTTTTACCTTGCCGAGGCCGCTTACAAGTTACACAACACTGTTTTGGGTAACAAAATCACCACCGGCATTGATAACTACCTGGTAGACCAGCTTGATTACAACTATTACCTGTTGCAAAAAAACGACAGTAATTTAGATATAAGGCTGGTAAACATGGGCTTGCAATTAATTGGCGGTTTGGCTGATATTACAAAAGATAACCACCAGCAAATAAGCAACCTGCTACAGGCACAGTATAAAGACTACCAAAGCAAATTTGCCAATATTTTAGGAAGGCAGCAGTAAGGGTGGAGTGATTAAAGGGTAGTGATTAGAAATTAGAAAAATCACATCAATAAACAGGGTCAATATTGAAAGATATTGACCCTTCTTTTTAATAGAATTATTCCAATTCCTGCTTTTAGCTTTAGACTTTTAGCTTTCGGCTTTCCCTCCAAACGCTTCTTCGGCTATTTTGGGGTCGTAATGCAGGCCGGGAGTAAGCCAGTAGAGTAATATTACCCTGGAATACCTGAAATTAAATGGCGATAACACAAAGGTAATCCCGAGCAATAAGCTAACATACAACCAAGGCGATGTTGAGCCGGTTAAAACCGAGGTAGCCACTGCAACAGTTACCATTTCGGCAACATTCATGGCGTAGCTTACAAACATGGCCACATAAAAATACCCCGGTTCACGCTCGAAATATAAACCGCAGTAGGGGCAGGTATCATTCATTTTTTGTGAGCTGAAGCCGTACATGCTGGTAGAAAACATATTACCAACCCTGCAATGCGGGCATTTAGCATGCAAAGCAGCTTTAAATTGCGGATCGGGTTTTTGTGGGTTTTCGATATGATAAGTTGTCATGGTATTATTTTTTTATTTGTTTTTTTCTGAATTCATCGGGTGTTAAACCAACCTCTTTTTTAAAAAACCTGCCGAAATACGAGTTATCGGCAAAGTTTAACCTCCCTGAAATTTCGGTTATAGATAGGTCGAGATTTATCAATAGCCGTTTGGATTCCAGCACTACACGCTCACGTATTACATGCCCCGCGGATACGCCAAGCATATCATTACAAACAGCGTTTAAATGGTTTGGCGTGATGTATAATAGTGCCGCATACTCCTTTGGCAGCCGCAGGGTGTTAAAGTTTTGGTCGATAAGCTTGTGAAAGCTTTTTAGCAACGTATAGTTATAGGCAGATATATTTTTTTCAGGAGTATTTATATTAAGGCGCGCTATGCTGATAAACAATTGCAGCATTAAAGTACGTATCATATCAAAACCAAAGCGTTCTGCATGTTCCGCTTCTTTTAAAATGGATTCAAATAAAGCTGTAATATGCTGTTGCATATCGCCGCTTAAATTAATAACCGCACCGTCAATATCGCCGCTAAAAAATGGCAGCGCTTCCAGGTAATTGTTATTGATAAGGAATGAATTAAAAAACGCAGGCGAAAAATTAATAATGTAGCCATCCATTTCGCCCTCAAAATCCCAGCTGTGCACCTGGCCGGGTATCATAAAGTAAATTTGATAGGGTTGTATGCTGAATTTCTTGAAGTCGATAGCATGCGTACCAGTGCCTTTGGTAAACATAACCAGGTGATAAAAGCTATGCTTATGCGCGTGGTGCAGGTTTTTATGCTCCTGCAAATAAGCGCCAAACCGGCTGATTAATATATCATCCTGCTGGTTGCCGGATAGGGTACAAATATCATACAGCGGAAATGTGCTTTTCATGGCACAAAAATACCTGATATATGCTATCAAAAATAGCATTATATATAGTTTATGTGGTACTTTTTACTGATTATAGCTTCTTAAGCCATGCAAGGCAAGCTAAAATAAAAGGTTGAGCCTTTGTCTTCGATGCTGTTTACGCCTATGCTGCCTTTGTGCCGTTGTATAATTTCGCCTGCCAGGTATAAACCGATGCCAAAGCCGGATACGTTTTTAAGTTTCTCATTCTCTACCCGGTAAAAGCGCTGGAATAATTTTTCCTGGTCTTTAAGCTTAATGCCAACGCCCTCGTCAATAACGGCTACGGTTATTATGCCGTTGTCTATAGCGCTTGTAACGGTAATAGTACTTTCTTTAGGTGAATATTTAATGGCGTTGCTAAAAAAATTACTGATAACCTGGCCTATTTTTTCCTTATCCGCCAGTACATTTATTATCCCGGAAGGTTTAAACACAAAATTGTGGCTGGCATTAACCTGTGTCGTTTCTGCTATTGTATCTTCAATAAATTTATTGATGTCAAACACCTCGGTTTTTAACTGTAGTTTCCCTGATTCTAAGCGCGAAAGGTCAAGAAAGCCATATATCAGGTCCGACATTTTATTTGCCTGGTTGTGGGCCTTTAAAAGCGCGTTGTTTACAAAAGCATCGTCGGTGCCTTTTAGTTTTTTGGCAATGAGTTGTATATAAGCTTTAAGCGAAGTAAGCGGTGTTTTAAGCTCATGGCTGGCCATGGCTATAAAGTCGTTTTTCCGTATTTCGTCGCGTTTGCTTTCGGTAACATCCAATATTGTTCCCAGCATCCGTACCGGTTGTTTGTCTTTATCAAATATAATAACGCCTTGCGCCTTTACCCAACGTTGTGAGCCATCGGCACAAATGGTTTTAACTTCATAATTATGTTCACCCGTAACCAAGCCGTTCCGGAACGATTTCCTGACAATGTTTTCCATGTCATCATCGCTTATACCACTCCTTATTTGGTTAAGCGATAGTTTAGCATCGGGGCTGTAACCAAAAATTTCGGCCAGCCGGGGCGAATAATTAAAATGGTGGGTTTTTAAATCCAAATCCCATAAGCCAAGGCCGGTTGCTTCGGTTGCCAAACGCAGGGTATTTTCGCTTTCAATGGCAGTTTCGCGGGCTTTTACTTCTTCAGTAATATCTACTACGGTATTTAAAATATAGGCTATTGTGCCGTCCTCAGCCATTATAGGTACATTACTGCACGACCAGTAATGCGGTTGGTGGGTTTTTGTGCCGGCATCGTAAACATCATACCGGTAACGGGGGATATCTATTTTTTGCCCGATTTCAATAACCTTTTCAAATATATTGCGTGCTGCGGTATGATCGTTTGGGTGAACATCATCATCAGGAAAAACCTCGAAAAAACCTTTGTATAATATGTTATCCCGCGTGGTTGAAGTAATTTTTAAGTAGCTGTCGCTTACTGCGAGTATGGTAAAGTTTAATTTATCGGCACTAACCAGTATGGAGCCGGGCGACTTATCAAAAATTAACCGGAAAATATTTGCGGGCAAAATATGGTTTAAACCGGTGCTCATTAAATTTACAGGTAAGCGTTGATAA
>Ga0302300_1001469_pt1 | contig 13431 bp, 15 predicted proteins | sample III_Palsa_E1_1_FD_198756 | JGI IMG/M metagenome (GOLD analysis project Ga0302300, IMG submission 198756) | Peat permafrost microbial communities from Stordalen Mire near Abisko, Sweden - III_Palsa_E1_1 | ecosystem: Environmental > Terrestrial > Soil > Palsa > Peat permafrost | place: Sweden... | reverse complement strand
TATTGGTATAACTGATATTCTCGGTGGCGCTAATGGTTTTGGCAACCGTATCCAGTTTGGCTTTTATCAGGTAATCCACGCTGTTTTGCCAGTATTTTGGCCCCGGCTCGCCATTGGCGCTATGAAACTCGTTGCCTTTGTCGCTATAAAAAATGGGCGCGAACAGGTCTGCCGGCTGGTAATTAGTAGTTATGGTATCGTTAGGATTCGGTGTGCGGCGGTGGCGTTGCGCCTGGCTGGTAACAGCAAATAAAAGAATGATCCCGAGGCCGGTAAGTTTTAGTTTCATTAGTTCAGTTATGAGGCAGCAATATACAAAGGATGAGATGAAATTTTAGGCAAGATTAAAAAAGATGGGTATATTGTTATAAAAGCGCTGTATATTTCGGGTAAAAAACAACTTGCATTTTCCTGTAAATATACCTTTAGGTAAATCATATATTCCTGTTCATTTTGTTTGCGAAACGCTGGCTTATATTATAGGTTACCGGTACTATATGTATTTGCGCAGCCATCAGGCCGATTCTATCAGCGATGATAACCGCCTTATCATATTCATCGGAGCGGCTTTTGGCGCCTTTTTAGGCTCCCACGTTGTGGGGGTTTTTGAAAATCCCATTTTGCTGCCGCATTTCAACCTTATCTATTTCATGGGCAATAAAACAATAGTTGGCGGCATGCTTGGCGGCTTGATAGGGGTGGAACTTACTAAAACAAAAATAGGCGTAACCGTTTCATCCGGCGATTTGATGGTTTATCCGCTTATCCTGGCCATGATCATCGGGCGTACCGGGTGTTTCCTGGCTGGGTTGGACGATGGCACTTATGGTATTCCCTCCAATTTACCCTGGGCTATTAATTTTGGTGATGGCATCCGCAGGCATCCAACCAATTTATACGAGATATTGTTCTGGATATTGTTGTGGATGACTTTAAAAAACATGGAACGTTACCGGCAATTTACCGATGGATCGAAGTTTAAAATTTTTCTGTCCGCGTACCTTATCTTTCGTTTTTTAATTGAATTTATTAAGCCTGATTACTTTTTTAGTTTTGGTTTATCCGTAATTCAACTGGTTTGTTTGGCGGGTATTTTGTATTATTATAAAGTTTTTATTCATCCATCAAAACTGCTTAAACCCCATGCCTGAACGCCCGTATATTTATTACGATTTTACCCTAAGTATTTGCTCCACCTGTTTAAGGCGGGTTGATGCCAAAATAGTTTTTGAGGATGGCAAGGTTTACATGCTTAAAACATGCAGGCTCCATGGATTTGAAAAGGTTTTGATAGCAACCGACATAACCTATTATAAAAATTGCCGCAACTACGCCAAGCGCAGTGAGATGCCCTTGAAATTCAACGCTAAAACCCACTATGGTTGCCCCTACGATTGCGGTTTATGCCAGGATCATGAACAGCATTCATGCCTTACGGTGGTTGAGGTTACCGACAGGTGCAATTTAAGCTGCCCCACCTGTTACGCCATGTCGTCACCTTCTTATGGCCGCCACAGAACGCTTGCTGAAATTGAGCAAATGCTGGATGTTATTGTGGAAAATGAGGGCCAGCCCGATGTGGTGCAGATAAGCGGCGGAGAACCAACCGTGCATCCGCAGTTTTTCGAGATACTGGATATCGCCAAAACAAAACCCATCAAGCATTTAATGCTAAACACCAACGGTATAAGAATTGCAAAGGATGAAAACTTTGTAAAACGGCTGGCTACTTACGCGCCCGATTTTGAAGTATACCTGCAATTCGATTCCTTTAAAAAAGAGGCACTCGAACAATTAAGAGGTGAAGATTTGCGCGAGGTAAGAATAAAAGCAATAGAAAATTTGAACAAATATAATCTTTCAACAACATTGGTTGTAACGTTGCAAAAAGGCCTTAATACCGATGAGATTGGAAAAATTATTGAATATGCCTTAAAGCAGCCTTGTATTCGCGGCGTTACTTTTCAACCTACACAACAGGCAGGCCGACTGGATAACTTCAATCCTGAAACCGACAGGTACACCCTAACCGAGGTAAGATCGGCTATTTTGGAGCAGACTAATATTTTTAACGCGAACGACCTAATTCCCGTGCCCTGTAACCCGGACGCACTGGTTATGGCCTACGCTTTAAAACTTGGCGACCAGGTATTCCCCTTAACCCGGATGATCAACCCTGACGACTTATTGGATAATTCAAAAAACACCATTGTTTATGAGCAGGATGAACAGTTGAAAATGCATTTGCTCAATATGTTCAGCACCGGTAATTCGGTTGATAAGGCAAAGGAGCATTTGGCATCGATCATGTGCTGCCTGCCCGAAATTGACGCGCCGGGGTTAAGCTATGATAACTTGTTTCGTGTAATAATTATGCAATTTATTGATGCGCAGAATTTTGATGTACGGGCTATTAAAAAATCATGCGTTCATATTGTTAATAAGGACATGAAGATCATCCCATTTGAAACCATGAACATTTTTTACCGGGATGACAAAGTGCAATACCTGGAACAATTGAGAAACGAAATAACGGTATGATGGAAGAAGAGGTTAGTCCAAAAAAATTACCGGATAGCGTAGTAATAGTTGGCGTCAATATGCTGGTACTTATAGCCTATACAGTATTTTCAAAAGTGTCAGAAGGGGGTATATTTTTAGATGCCATACTAATTGCAGCACAATTTTTTATTTGCATTATCACTGCGATAGCGCAACGGAGATGGATTTGGGTACTGAGCGCCTTTGTAGTTTTATTGATAGGTTTTCTACTTGTGTTGAATGGATGGGATCACAATATTAAAATGATCTAATCGCGAAATCGACATAAATTTAATCGGAATGTTATGACAGAAAAAACTGGTTCAAATAAAAACATGCTTATTGTGGCAATTAATATTGGGCTTTTAGCTGCTTATACTTTATACGTGCGGATAGCGGGTGGTGGTACCGAAAGCATAATTTACGTCGCTTTTTTTATTGCGGTACATTTTATGGCTTGCCTTTTTATGGCTCTGATTCCTGCCGTTAGAAAAGGCTTTTTACTAAGTTCCGCAGCGGTGTTATTAATTGGTTTTTCCAGTTGTTATTTAGCCTATAGCATTCACTAACCCAGCATCTCCGCCAAAACTCCCTCTTTTAACGAATAGGTCGACATTATTACATTATCAATGCCCAGCTTTTTCATCACAAAACGGGTGATTATGGCTGCCGATACGATCATATCCACCCGGATGGGGATAACTCCTTTGGTATTCTCGCGCTCAAAATGTGAGGATTCAATGAACCAATCGGTTATATTGATAAATTCCACCGGGTCGAAGGTGTATTTCCGGTTGTTCTTCAACTCGAATTCATGGCCTTTTTTCAACTCGATCACCTCGGCAAAGGTTTCAAACGCGCCCGATGAACCAATTATATTTTCAATTTGGATGTTTGCCGCCGCCTCAAAAACAGGTACCAGCATTTGCTCCAGGTAATCGTTCATCTCGATAATGGAAGCTGCCGGGATAGGATCTGCGCGGTGAAACTTATCCAGCATCCTGGCTGCGCCAATCTCAAAGCTTTGCTTCCACAATATCCCGGCCTGGTTGCCCAAAATAAACTCCACGCTGCCGCCGCCAATGTCAAGCACCAGCGAGTTTTTATCCGACAGGCATTTGCCGCCCTTAACGCCCTCATAAATATATGCGGCTTCCTGTCCGCCGTCGATAGTTTCAATAGCTATGCCCGTTTTGGCCTTCACCTCGTCAATAAAATCCATGCCGTTTTTTGCGGTGCGCAGGGCCGATGTAGCGGTGGCCTTAATACGGCCCACCTTAAACTCCAATATATGTTCATGGAATTTTTGCATGGTATCAACGCCGCGCTTATAGGCTGCGGGCTGTATCAGGCCATTATTAATGCCGCCTTCGCCCAAACGTACCGGCTCCGTAATGTGAAAAAGCTCCTGCGGGTTTGCAGCATCGCCACGGGCAATCAGTAAATGAAAAGTATTGGTGCCCAGGTCCATCACAGCCACCGTGCCGCCACCTGTTAAAGGAGCATCATTTTTATCGCCCATAAATCCCTAAACCCGGTTAAGCCGGAATGGTTTAAAAATACTGAGTTTTTATTTAGGGGATGCTATTATTTGTGTGAAGATTTAATGTTGAACACCCAACAAGGAATTTTGAATGATGAAGTTTATTTGGACATTCAGCATTCAAAATTCGATGTTCGATATTAAATATAATTCAGCCTCCCAGCTTATTCCTTATAAAAAAACCACTTGGCCAGTTCCTTATAGCTCGATTTTTTGCCGTACATTAAAATCCCCACCCGGTAAATGCGCGCGGCTACCCAGGTGGTAAATAAAAACCCGGCTACCATCATCACCATGGATATAGCCAGCTGCCAGCCGGGCACACCAAACGGTATGCGCACCATCATGGCAACAGGCGCGGTAAAAGGTATGATTGATAGCCATACCGCCAATGTACTATCCGGGTTGTTTATGAGAAATGAAAACGACAGAATATAGGTAAACAGCAGTGGTAGCGTGATTGGGAACATGAATTGCTGCGTTTCCGTCTCACTATCAACCGCCGAGCCTACCGCCGCGAAAAGCGCGCTATACAAAAAGAAGCCGCTCAAAAAGTAAAAAAGGAAACAGCTTAATATATAGGTGAAATTTACAGTTTTTAGGCTGTTGTAAAAGCCCATTGCCGGGCTTTGCGGCACACCTGCATTGCCGGGCGTTGTTTGTACCTTGATGGGCTGGTTTGCCCTCATTTGTTCTTTTTTAGCTGGGGGGATCTTGTCTTTTATCAATAAGTTCCCGGCAATATAGCTTACCCCGGTAGATAATATTATCCATAGCGAAAACTGGGTTAAGCCAACCATGCCCACGCCAATTATTTTGCCCAGCATTAACTGGAAGGGCTTAACGGATGAAACAATAACTTCGATAATACGACTCGTTTTTTCCTCAATAACGCCACGCATCACCTGCGCGCCATATATAAAAAGTGATATGTACACCAAAATAGCACCTGCAATACCGGCACCATAAGCCGCTCCAACGCTCGAATCTTCTTCGCCCTTATCGGTTAGTTGTTTGGCATCTATGGATATATCGCTGCTAATGGCATGTAGCTTAGCGGTATCGATGCCTTGTTTCACCATGGTATTGCCGGTGGAAATATCATTCATCTGCCCCTCAATTTCTTCCACAATATTTAGATTGGGTTTCTTTTCAGAATATATCTCCACCGCATCCGGTTTGGAATAGTTGGCAGGTATCACCAGTAAAAAATCATCTTCATTTTTTCTTAATTCGGCTTTTGCATCTTCGATCGACTTTTTTTCAGCTTTGAACAGGATGCTGCTTTTATCATGAAATTTGCCGTTGAATATGTCGCTTTTATTTATTAGCCATACGGTTTTTGGCTTATTAAGATCGCTGCTGTAAGTAGCTATCAGCCAAATAATGCCGATCATGGCTAATATCAATCCCGGCACCAAAAAGATCATCAGTATAAACGATTTCTTTTTTACACGAACCATGTATTCGCGCTGTATAATGAGTAGAACTTTTTTCATGGCTGTTTTATCTGGTTTACTTTTTCAATAAAAATTTCGTTCATGGTGGGTATCACTTCCTGCAGGCGGTTTACGCTGGTTTGGGGGATGAGATATTGCAGCACATCATTGGCGCTTGCATTTGCGTTCAGTTTTATTTTGAGGGTATGGGCATCATCAGCCTGTGTTTCCTCAATTATGGTAAAGGGCTGCGAACCGCTTAGGTCGGGCTTATTGCCGCTGTATTCAATAAAATAGGTATTGTTGCGATAGGAATTTTTGATGCTTTTAACGCTGCCATCCAGCACTTTTTTTGCCTTATTCAGCAGGGCGATGGAATTGCAAAGTTCCTCAACCGATTCCATGCGATGGGTTGAGAACAGGATGGTTGAGCCCTTTCGGTTAAGCTCCAAAATCTCATCCTTTATCAGCTCCGCATTTACCGGGTCGAAACCGCTGAAGGGTTCATCCAGTATGATCAGGTCGGGCTCATGCAGCACGGTGGCTACAAACTGCGCCTTTTGCTGCATCCCTTTGGATAGCTCCTCTATCTTTTTGTTCCACCAGGCTTCAATTTGCAGTTTTTCGAACCAGTATTTCAGGCGTTTCATCGCCTCGTCCCTGCTCAAACCCTTTAACCGTGCCAGGTACACCATCTGCTCGCCGATCTCCATTTTTTTATACAATCCGCGTTCCTCGGGCAGGTAACCAATGCGGTCGATATGGCTTTGGTTAAGCTTTTGGCCGTCGAAATATACTTCGCCGGAGTCGGGCGCGGTAATCTGGTTCACAATGCGCAGCAACGACGTTTTGCCGGCGCCATTGGGACCCAGCAAGCCGAATATCTGCCCGCGTTCCACTTCTAAACTCACATCATCCAGGGCGGTATGCCCGGCGTATTGTTTTACAATGTTGCGAATGCTCAGCATAAACAGAAGTTTGATTTTAATTTTTTTGGTTAGATACGGGCTGATTTAAAATGTTACGGTGTATTTATCAAAGGGGCCTGTAATTGTTTTAAGTACCGTCGAAACTCTTGGTTAAGCGAACTCTTTTCTGTGAAATTGCGATTATTAATTGCTGTCCAGATTATACTCCCGTTTTAAAAAGATCTTTAAAAAATCTTTATCAATAGGTTTATTTTTTGTGTCAGCCTTTTTTACATCAAAATCAATAGCATTTTGATTTGGGAATTTACTTAGCACAAATTTCTGTCGATTGGTGCTCCAGTCTATCATTAATTCACCATAAACCTGTGTAAGCTTATACGGAATAAGATAGTAATAATCTACCCGGTTTTTTCCAAACGTAGCCATTATTGTTTTATCCGTTACCCCAATGCTGATTTCGCCTATTTTTTGCAATTCTGTTATTTCGGATCCCTGCTTTATATAAACTCTTTTAATGGGGTATTCTGATGAGTCCTGGTTAAGCGAAGGGATATATAAGACCCCATACCCGCCTAATTTTTCATATTCCTGTAAATCGGCGCCAAAAGCAAAATCCATTTCAGCTAATCTTGGAACAGGCGCATATTGTACATAATATATAGCATCGTCTTTAATACGTTTGGTCATTATGGTTACCGACGTAGAGCTATCTACAACCTTAGTAGAATCTGAAACTAAGTGTATAAGGTCTTGTGAGTGCGCGTATGATGCTAAAAACAAGAAGGCAATTATCAAATACTTTTTCATTTACAGGATAGGTTTAATATGTGCTTAAAAATAATAATATGAATGAATAAAATCCTATAAATCTTAATTCAAATTAACCTAAAAAGCCCAAAACCATAACAGTTTCGGGCTTCAAAAAATATCTTCCGGACTTTCCGTCTTACCGTCTTCCGGGCTAAAAAAACTTACTCAAAATATTCCTTCATCCGTTCGAAAAAGCTTTTCTCGTTTTTACCCGGATTCGGTTTAAAGTTGGGCGAGCTTTGCAGTTTTTCCAGCAGTTCGCGTTCTTCCTTGCTTAATGCCTTTGGCGTCCATATATTAATATGCACCAGTTGGTCGCCGCGATGGTAGGAGTTTACTTCGGGTACACCCTTGCCTTTCAGGCGCAATATTCTGCCGCCCTGCGTGCCGGGCTCTATCTTGATTTTGGCTTTACCATCAATGGTGGGTACTTCAACGCTGGTGCCTAAGGCAGCATCCACAAAATTAATGTACAGGTCGAATATGATATTGTTTCCATCACGTTTTAATGTTTCGTGGGGGATCTCTTCTATCAAAATAATGAGGTCGCCGGGTACGCCGCCGCGCGGGGCCGCGTTGCCTTTGCCGCTCATGCTAAGCTGCATGCCTTCGCTTACACCTGCGGGTATGTTTATGGTAATGGTTTCTTCGCCGCGGGTTAAGCCGTCTCCATGGCAGGTTGTACATTTACTGGTAATGGTTTGGCCCTCGCCATTACAGGTAGGGCAGGTGCTGGTGGTTTGCATCTGGCCCAGTATGGTATTGGTTACCCTGCGCACCGCGCCCTGGCCACCGCAGGTTTTACAGGTTTGTACTGATGAACGGTCCTTAGCGCCCGTACCATCGCAGGTTTTACAAACTATCTGCTTGTTTACCTTTATTTTCTTTTCGGCGCCGTTGGCAATTTCTTCAACGGTAAGCCTTACTTTAATGCGCAGGTTACTGCCCCGCGCTACACGCCTGCCACCACCGCCTTGCCTGCCGCCACCGCCAAAAAAGCCCTCGAACGGACTGCCGCCGCCAAATATATCGCCAAACTGGCTGAATATGTCTTCCATATTCATGCCGGCACCGCCGTAACCACCCGCGCCGCCATTTGGCGATGAAGCGTTGGCCGCGTGCCCAAACTGGTTGTACCGCTGGCGCTTTTCAGGATTGCTTAATACCTCGTAGGCTTCGGCAGCTTCCTTAAACATTTCTTCGGCCGCTTTATCACCCTCATTTTTATCGGGGTGATATTTAATAGCCATTTTACGATATGCCTTTTTTATTTCATCAGCATCCGCGCCTTTAGCAACGCCAAGCACATCGTAATAATCTCTTTTAGCCATAATTTTTATTTCGGATTTCGAAATTGAAATTTCGAATTTATTTAATCAAATATTATAATCATCAGAAGCGGGATGCTCAAATGCCGGATCAAAAAATCCGAAATTGAACATCCGAAATTCGAAATCAACTAAGCGCCTACTATCACTTTGGCAAACCTTACCACCTTATCGCCCAGGTAGTAGCCTTTTTCCATTTCGTCTATCACCTTACCTTTTAAATCATCGGTAGGGGCGGGTACGTTGGTAATGGCTTCGTGCAGGTCGGGGTCGAACGTTTCGCCCAATGCTTCCATTGGTTTAAGGCCCTTTTGCGTAAGCGTGTTGCTTAGTTTATTATATATCAGCTCAACACCCGCCTTAACCGCGTTAACGTCGGTAGCGTTATCCATTGAGCGTATGGCGCGTTCAAAATCATCAACAACGGGCAGCAGCGCCACAATTATTTCCTTGCCGGCTGTTTGCAATAACTCCGAACGTTCTTTGGTAGTACGCCTTCTAAAGTTATCAAATTCAGCAAATAAACGCAAGTACTTATCATTGGCGTCAACCAGTTCTTGTTTTAATTTATCTTCAGCAGATGGACCGTTTTCAGCAGTATCAATTGTGCCCTGTGTATTTTCGTCCATTTCGCCTGTAAAATTTTCAGGTGAATCCATGTTTTCTATTTTTTTCTTCTTTAACATATCTATTATTAAATAGTGCCAATCAAGTATCTTGCCAGTTGGGTAAAAGCGCCAACCTGTCAGCGGCAGGCCGATGATTAATGCACGGCTGGCATACCCTTCCCAAATCCTGACAGATTAGCCAGATTTTTGAATTTTGACTTTAACTTTTGAATTTGAAACTAAGCTATCTGCACATCTTCCAAAACCTTGCCGTTTTCGCATTTGATAATGCGCGATGGAAAGGTGCGGATGATATGATAATCGTGCGTGGCTATCAATACCGCAGTACCCAATTGCTGGCCTATCTGTTTTAGCAGCAGCACAATTTCTTCGGATGTATCAGGGTCTAAATTGCCAGTGGGCTCATCAGCCAGGATGATTTCGGGGTCATTCAGCAAGGCGCGTGCTATAACCACGCGCTGCTGCTCGCCGCCGGAAAGTTCATGCGGCATTTTTTTTAGTTTGGAACGCAGGCCAACTTTTTCCAATACATCAAGGGTACGGTCGGCAATCAGCTTCTTGTCCGTCCAGCCGGTGGCGCGCATCACAAACTGCAGGTTTTGCTCAACGGAACGATCGGTCAATAACTGGAAATCCTGGAAAACTATACCCAGCTTGCGGCGCAGAAAGGGGATATCACGGTCGGCAATTTTATCCAGCTCATAACCGCAGGCATGCGCGGAACCGCTGGCAATGTTCAAATCGCCATAGATCACCTTCAGCAGGCTACTTTTGCCCGATCCGGTTTGGCCTATGAGCCACACAAAGTCGCCCTTGTCAATATGTAAATTAACATTCGACAATACCAGGTGCTTCTGCTGAAAAATATCAACATTGTTTAGCTTTATAATAGAGTTTCCAATCATCTTACAGGTCTAATTTCATTATCTGCCCAAAAGGCAATTCCTTAACAATATTCATTATATATTCGGCCTTATCGGTAAGGCCAACCTTATCCAGCGATTTATCGGGCCTGTCAACCCTAAAATACGCCAGCAGTGTGAACTTATCGTCCCTTAGCTGCACATAATCAGGTATTTTAGCTACGCCTTTAACTTTTATAATATACATATTATGGGTTAAAGGTGAAAGGAGAAAGGTAAAAGGTGTTTCGCGGCTTATAAATAATAGCCTTAACCTTTAACCTTTCGCCTTTCACCTCATTCCCCCAAAGGTATCGTTATTTTAAAGATTTGCCAAGAAATCCATCGTATCTATCCCATCGGCATAGTCCCATAATTTGGGTTGCTGGCTTTGGCCGAAATTAACCACCTGGTTTTTTACCTTTAATGGTGCCTCGCTTATTATGCATTGTATGTTTTCACTCGCCTCATCCAACCTATTTTCTGCTGTTTCCAGGCTTTTATAGGTATCGTAAAACAAAACCGCCAGGGGCGAGGTGAGCCTTTCATCCTGTTTGAGCAGCAAAAAGCCATTATCCAGGTGTACATCACGGTTTACCAGGTATATCGATTTGTTGTAATCGTAATTATTATTGTATTTATGGTGATGAATAATGTCCTCATAACTCTGTATCGATTCAAAAAAGAAATTGAAAATATAGCCTTCGGGCACCAGCACTTTGGATACATTGCGGCAGCCCAGGCCATAATAATCAAAAATATCGTGGCCCAAATTATGCAGTTGCTCCGCGCTTTCATCGCCGGTTAGCAGTGCTATGCTATTACGGTTTTTGCGGATGATGTTGGGCACCTTGCCAAAATAATAGTCGAAATAGCGCGAAGTATTATTGCTGCCGGTAGCGATCACCGCGTCGAAATTTTCTAATCTTTCAATAAAAGTAAACTGCTTAGCAAAGCGGCTATCTATATCAACCAGCATTTGCAGCACGTATTTGATAAGGTGATTATCCTGCGATGATGTTTTGATGAGCGCGTGGTTTCCGCTGGCCAGTACACAAAGCACATCATGAAATCCCACCATCGGTATATTGCCCGCCAATATCAGCCCAACCTTTTTATTGCTGTTTTTGAATTGATATTTATTAAGCCAGGTAGTAATATCGGCAGGGTTAAGCATAGCGCCGCTGGCCTTTACGGCTTTGGCTACATTGGCCGGCGTAAACCAGGCATTGTAATGCAGTTCGTCGTTTATAATATCGGTTAATTGCTCATCGGGGCTGCGCAATTGCTCACCCAGTGCCGATAATGTATCAATTAGCCCGTTTATATTGAAATTTGACATAAAATGGAAAGTATCTTAAACCCTTAAAGTGTTTTTTTGTTATATTTGCATACTTGTTTAAGAGCAAGGCAAAGTTAATTGAGAATATAAGATATTTTAGAAAATATGGCGATTATAATCACCGATGAATGCATAAACTGTGGAGCCTGCGAACCCGAGTGCCCCAATAATGCGATTTATGATGCAGGAGCGGCGTGGCGTTTTTCAGATGGTACTGGTTTAAAGGGTGTAATTGATTTTGGCGATGGTGTTACTTTAAATGCCGAAGAAGCGCAAGCGGCCCTGTCTGACGATATTTATTATATAGTACCTGATAAGTGTACAGAGTGTGTTGGTTTTCATGATGAGCCCCAATGTGCCGCTGTTTGCCCGGTTGATTGCTGTGTGGACGACGAAAATGTACGCGAAACTGAAGAGGAACTGCTATCCAAAAAAGAGTGGTTGCACATGAATGAATAATTTTTAATAAATATTTTTTAATATTTATTAAAAAGGAAGGTTTTTGCCTTCCTTTTTTTTTAGCTTAGTTTTTTATAACCGATTGTAACCTTAAACCAAGCCTTACATTATAAGCATACCCCTACAAAACATGGAATACGGTATTTGTAATTTAGCAGTTATACCCATGCGGCGCGAGCCCAGCGAACCGAGCGAAATGGTGTCGCAGGTTTTATTTGGCGAAACGTTTGAAATTGTGGAATGGGCTGAAAAGTGGGTAAAAATAATTACCACTGCCGATAAATATACCGGTTGGATAAGCCGCCTGCAGTTTACCATGCTTGGGCACATAGCTTATAATCAGCTTGTTAATTCACCTTCGCCTTTAACCTACGGCGCTGTAACACAGGCCTGGAAAGTATCAGATAATACCACCTTATATTTACCCATAGCAAGCTCACTGGCTTTTTTTGAGGGTAACCGGTGTAAAATTGGCACCGAAAAATTTGAGATAATTGGCCCCAAAGGCGATATTGAGAGTTTTATTATTACCGCGAAATCTTTTTTAGATGCGCCATATTTATGGGGCGGCCGCACCCATTTTGGCATCGATTGCTCTGGCTTTACGCAGGCGGTATTTAAATTGCAAGGCATAGCCTTAAACCGTGATGCCAGCATGCAGGCCGAACAGGGAAAAATAGTTGAACACTTGCAAAAAACAAAACTGGGCGATCTTGCCTTTTTTGAAAACGCCGCTAAACGCATAACTCACGTAGGCATTATTATCAACGGAGGGCAAATAATTCATGCTTCGGGAAAGGTGAGGATTGATACTATTGATGAAAAGGGCATATATGCTGAAGATCAGAAGCGATACACGCATAACCTGTGCTTAATTAAAAGATACTTTTAGATTAGATGCTCTTATGCTGTTTAAAAGCTGAAATTCCAAACCATCACCTTTTTATCATCACTTACCGAAATGAGTTGATCCTCGTTCCAGGCTAATTTATTGATGGATAGTACATGGCCGGGATAACTTTTCTCACGGCTGATGATCTTATACAGTTTCAAGTCGTCCGAGCCCCAAAGTTTTATGCTTTTATCCATGCTGGCGGTGGCAAAATAGGGCAGTGTTGGGTGAAAAGCGATGTGATTGATAGCGAATAAATGCGCCGGGATATTTTTTATGAGTTCATAAGTGCGGGTATCCCATATTTTTAATTGCGCGTCGCGGCTGCCCGAAACCAAATAGGCCCCATCCGGCGAATATTGTACGGAGAATACTGCCATAGTATGCCCGGCTATCGCTTTTATAATGGTATAATCCTCCAGGTCGTAAATTTTGATGAGGTTATCGCGGCAGCCAAAAGCCGCCTGTTTTTCATCGGGCGATATGCTGATACAGCGTACCGTATCGGCGGAAACCTTGATGGAGTGCAGCAGTAACAGCGTATCCATATTCCATATCGAAACGGTACCATCTTCTGATGCTACCAGCAATTCTTTTTTACCACTTACTGATTTAAT
>Ga0302300_1001461_pt1 | contig 13464 bp, 5 predicted proteins | sample III_Palsa_E1_1_FD_198756 | JGI IMG/M metagenome (GOLD analysis project Ga0302300, IMG submission 198756) | Peat permafrost microbial communities from Stordalen Mire near Abisko, Sweden - III_Palsa_E1_1 | ecosystem: Environmental > Terrestrial > Soil > Palsa > Peat permafrost | place: Sweden... | reverse complement strand
AGTAAATAAGTAAATAAGTAAATAAGTAAATAAGTAAATAAGTAAATAAGTAAATAAGTAAATAAGTAAATAAGTAAATAAGTAAATAAGTAAATAAGTAAATAAGTAAATAAGTTTGTTGTCTGTATTCTTTTATACATTGTGACAGTACACTGTTATTCCCCTCTTCCCTAACAATGTCAACCTATTCCAAGTTTATCTCATAACTTTATTTCTTTGCATAACAACAAAAATTATGTCTGGTGGACAACTAGTGTTATTATAAGTTCACTTGTTTAAGTAGAGGACAATGAGTATTTGTGACACACTTATATGATGAGTATTCACTACCAATCCAAAATTAAAATGTGTAGAATAAGATGTTAAAGTATATCTTTGGTTTATGTTAATAATGGGTAATGTTAATAAAGGGTAATGTTAATAAAAATTAGTAGTAATATAAAAACATAATGGTACGTAATTATCATAACGACAAATAAATTAATATTTACACTTCCAACAATAGTAATTTTAGATTTTACTATATGAGTAATACAGTGTTGTGTTGGTAATACAGGTTGTTAAGTCACACGAACAACAAAAATATTAATATATTAATATATATTAATATGCCAGTAAAATAAACATTATGTGCCAGTAAGCAAAGATATTTTGAATGAACATAACATATTTTAGTTTATTGTACACACACACATACACATATAGATAATGAGTATTTGTTATTATATTACCTGAGGTCAACACTATGATACAGCATAATTATTTTGTGTATAGCATAATATGCAAATAGTATTATAATAAATTATTATAATTATTATTATTATTTACAGTAAAAAACATCATGAGTCAAGAAGTATATTACGGTCGTATAATTAAAGATACAAATCTTAAGTATCATGACCAGTACTTATTACAAGTAGATGACAACTGTGGTGATGATGATCAAGTATGTAAACTATACATTAAACAAAGGAGGAATACATATCGTTTGTTAGATGTGCATAGTTACTTTTTCATTGACAACAGTAGTAACATTAAAGTAACTGTTGATGGTTGTAAATACAACTGTGAAAGTGTTAATAGTTGTAAATACTATCCTGTGATTGGGCCACCAGGACCAGCTGGTTCACCAGGAGCTAATGGTGACCCTGGTCAACCGGGTGATAAGGGGGATATGGGTGAACCAGGATCCAAGGGTGATACAGGTCTACCGGGATCCAAGGGTGATACAGGTCCAGAAGGGCCACAGGGTCCCACTGGTCCATTACCTGAGACAGTGTGTGGACCGACCAACTGGCAACTAGAGGGTGACACTGGAGCCCCGGGTTTAATAATTTCTCTGGCCACATATATCTTACCCAACTTCCCTGATTATATCCTAGCAACATTTAATCCCGGAGGCGGTGTAGGTCATTCCCAAGGATCTATGTATTTCGTTGACGTAACAGATAAAAACAATCCAGTGTTCGTTGAACCACCTTTTCTATTTGATGATGGCATTGAGCAAGTACAAGTAGTTGGTAACACCATTTACGCTGTTACTGATAAAACGTTTTATGTAGTTAACATAGTAGATGAATTGTTAGTACCAATGTTTGATCTTAATTACAGTTTACCAATATCATTACCTTTTATATTTTTCTTTACCAGTCTTGTTGTAGATGGTAATTTTGCTTACTTGTTATCAGTAGGTGCTTTCAATAGCAGTCAGATATTTGTCGTCAATATATCAGATCAAAGTGTGGTAGCGACTAGTCCAATTCTTCTATATTTCAGTCTTAATATTGCTATCTATACAAACAGTCCAAACTTGGTATATATTTATACGTCCGACTTTAATAATAGTCAAATAAATGTGTATTCTTATAACACTATTATGAATACCATTAGTAGCTTAATAACAACTGTAAGTTTATCCTTTGCACCAAACGGAATACAATTATACCCAGATAGTACCGCTATGTACATCTCTGATGACAACACAACAAACAATTTATGGGTTATAGATGTTAGTAATCCGACAGCACCAGTGATCACCACTAAAACGAATTACGTTGGGGCTTCCTTTTCTGTAGATCCCAATACATTTGCATTTGTTGCACCATTTGCATTTACTGCAACAAAAGATGGTTACGTGACAGCATACTTGGCTACTAATCCCTTGTACCCAATATTGTACTACGCTCAAGACATATTACTACAATTTCCTGAAAGTTTCGAAATGAGTCAAATAGCAATAGACAGTAGCTATAATTTATATGTCTTAGTTGACACAGGAGAAGTTTCGGACTTTCTTGTTTATACACCATTAGCATGCAGACCTTTATTGGTGACTGAAACAACTATATTACCAACCATAAATAATGGATTGAAGGTCCAATTATCAAGTGTTATGGCTAATGATAATAATAATAATATAAATAAAAATCAAACACATAAAGTTGAGAGAGAAAATAACGCAATTAACACATGTGTTAAGCATGGACAAAACATAGAGTTTACTCTTCCTAATATCGGTGACAAGTCACAGCTTCATGACAATTACAATATTAGCTATTACGCTGGTAACATTACAGTTAAAACCAAATGTAAATATAACATTTCATGTTCGATCTCATATAACATTCCTGTTACCACATTTAGTTCTACTCTTAATTCCCTATCTAATTCCACATTTAGTTCCCCATCTAATTCCACAAATAACGCTGATGTATTGGTATATACTTGCCCAAATATCACAATGAGAGTTAATGGTAACAATATTCTTACCAAAGAGTTTAATAGTATTACAATTAATGGTATTAGTAATCCATTAACAGCAGGTAGTGTAACATTTAACACGATCTTATATCTCAATTGTGATGATACACTGTCATTTGTGTATTACACAGCTGACAACAATAGTGACACTATTATAATTAAACATAATACACTCTGCATAACTAAAATGTAAAATATTGCATTACAATGTCAAAGATTATATTATTATGAATAATATATACATGTACATGTATATCATACATAAAATCTTCCTTTATGTTTTTGCTTTTAGTAATGCATATCATAAACAAGTCTAGCGATCATCACAAGATAACACAAAATGTTATACTATGATAGTTTTGTTTATTAGTATTAGATTACAATATAGTGTTATAACATTATATTTTAAAATGGAAGAGTTGTATAGGTGAGAAAGGAGAACAGTGTAAGACAGGAAAGTATTAATTTGTATGTTAACAACACATACATACATTGTTATGTTTTCACATAAATCAATATGAGATACTATAATAGTAATTGTATTAAAATTCGAACCTCTCTCATTACATCTAAGAACTATTTATTGTAAGAGGAATGGAGGGAGGGGAAAAGGAGTCACAATAGTATAACTTGTAATTTACCACCCATAACCATATTGGTTGTTAACATTACAAATGTGTATATCATTCCAGATGATATATATATATGTTCACATAATTGTTGTATTCATACAATTAATGTGTTTGTTGTTATTATCAACTATACAACTGTATGTTGCATACGATACATAGTTGTATGTAGTCATAATTAATGTATATTACGACACACCATCAATTGTTCTACTTACGATTATTACCACTATAAACAACAGCAAAGTATTTAATAACAATTAATGTTAGAATTAACCAGTTGGATAACACATAACTATTTTAATTGTGTCTTGGGATATCAATAGTTTACATCATGTAACTATGATATGAGTATATAGTAGAGTGTATTATCTTACTTTAATTTTACGGGTGATGATATTGGTTTGATATATTTTTGGTTTTGGTGAAAAATATATCAAACCAAATTTTACCTGTAAAATTAAAGGTATTTAATATTCCACTATACAGTATAGTGTAGTTAATAATTTGTTTTAGTATAAAAAAGTTTATACTCACTAACTATTATAACTATATGTTATTATACTTTAATTTTACAGGTAAAATTAAAGTGAGATGATATAATCCACTATACATTAACATTATGTTCAATACCCTCTTATTTTTAGTATATCATAATTACCATACTCATTGAACAGTATTGTAGAATAATAAACTTGGTATTATATACATTAAGGGTAATTATATAATGAACAGTAATTGGTACATTACTAATGTTACATTGTTACTAGCATGATTGCTGTAAAGTATCTACCATGAAATTGTTAACAATTTGTTAACAAATTGTAGTTAAAATAGCACTTAAATATATCACAAACCTTACATCATAAGGTGTTAAGAATATGAAATTTAACAATGATATTAAATTATTAATAATGTAATGTTTAATATGATGATATAAGTATATTACGTATATAATAATTTAACTACCGTATGAATACAATTACTAAATGTTAGTTGATTGACTAGTAATGGATAACATTAAGATAATATTTACTTTGTGTGAATATGGTTATTACCAACAAATGTTAACCTTATAAAAATATTTGTAATCCTGACAAAATGTAAAAAATCTTAAACGAATGAAAACATTGTAAAATGTCGTTAAAATGTAAAACAATATAAACAATATAAAAAATATTATGAATGAGTTACATGTATAAAATCATAGTAAACAAGAGGTGAAATTAATTAACTAATAATCTGCGACATATATACCAATATTAAAATTATTAAATAACATTAGTACATATTCATGTTTTACATTTATAATAATATAGTATTCAATCATACACACATGAATTAACACATACATATTTAAAATAATGTAGTGTTATCATTAACACACACCATCGTTAGTGGTCAATGAATACTAGAAAGATATGTATTAACACTACCCACAATACAGTTAATGTTATATCAATATGTTTTTGTCACAGACAAGCGATAAAAGAAGAGAAAAAGCGGGCTTTTTGTGATAAGAGTAGCGGAAAGACTAAGTCTCACAAAAGGCTAGATAATTTTTTGACAAAGATTTTTGGAAAAACATGTGTTCGTGCCAAAAAATTTTCGTATCGACCAACAAAAAAATATCGGTATGAAATTATTGTTGTGCATCACACGCATATGTTTAGTGTGAAGTTATGTGATATTATTTTAATTTACATAATGGATAACTAATACATATAAATACTAATATGTATTAGATACATATTATTTTAATATACACTCTACTTAGTTATACAGTATAACTAATGTATAAATTATTATTAACAATATATTTATAATATATTTCCTTGTTCAAAGTATAATAAGTATTATTATTGTTATAACAGTAATTAATTACTTTTACATAATTGTATTATTGTATATTTATATATTTTATATATTACTTAATAATACACATATTAAACAATATTATGTTATATTTTTGTTATACATAATATGGTGTAATTGAGATAATTCCTGTTGCAACTACTAATAATATTAGTAGTAATAATTATAATAATAATTGCTTTATACACCTAGTTACATTAAATGTTATTATATAACATATACTTAAATTGTTATACATATATTATTTTAATAATATACTTTATAGTTATCATATAACTATTAAATTGTTATAATATTTTACACCAAATAATATAATTATATATTAAGTTTACTTATGATAGTAATAGTAATAGTAATTAATATTATATACAATAAAAAATAAGTATTAAAATGTATGTAATATTAAAACCATACTAGTATGGTTACAATGTGTCCGTGGTGAGACTACCTACACGAATTTATGTAGTTTATACTTATATGGAACAAAGATAACCTGTGACAAACCATGGATATAGGAATCTATAAGAGAGTGTGGGATAGGGAAGAATAAAAAGGAAAAAGGTGTAAAGAAAAGGGAATAGTATGCACTCATAAAAGCTATATAAGCAACTAACCACAATAAATATGTATTTATACGATTCAGTATTGGTTGTAAATACTTATAATAATCGTAATGTATATAAATTCTCATGTAAAAATAACCAACATACGATATAACTACTGTCCACAAGTTAATAGAATGTGATGAAATTGGATAGTATAGTATAGGATAGAGTAGGGGTCTAGATTCTCTAACAATCTAAAATAGGTTACATTACAATATATTTTGTTTTATTTTTACCAAAATTATGTAAAATCTTACAAGTCATTAAAATAAATTATAATACAGATACTTGTAATAACGGGTATCTGTATTATAATTTATTAGAGAATGATTGTATACACCGTAATATTAAGGGTAACTCAAGGTTATCTTTTGTCAAGTAAAAAGGTTTTACATATTTTTTACCAAAAATACGTAAAATCTTAAGTAGACCTTTAGTATATACTCATGTATACAACCATTCTCTAATAAAATAAATTAAGTATGTTTGTTGTCACGATCATACTTAATTTATTTTATATATGTAGTATGTTAAAAAATTTTGGTTAAAAAATAAAAGATGTATACATTTTGTTATCTACAATATAATAACTTACATATTTATATTGTTTACAATATACCATATATGAAGATTTATTGTAACCTATCTCTCTTTCCATCTTTTTCTTTTTCTATTTCTATTTCTATCTCTTTATTATTTTTATACAAACAAGGTTTGTATTAACGTAATCTTCTATATACCAACTATTTTTACATACTATCATATATATATATATAATAAATATTATTTGACAACAATAAGTATTTTAGTATATAGTATTATTATTGTAATAATATATAATATACTGTAAATATTTTAAACACACATATTTTATACCGAATGAGATAACAAAACAGGTAGAAATGTAATTGTAATTGTAATTGTAATTACAGTTAATGACTAATAATAAAATATTCGGTACTATTAACATTGTTTGTTACTTATTTAAATGTATCCTTATTAGTATTAGCATAATTTAATTTAAAATTAAATTTAGAGGTTATTAATGGTATCGTATTATCGGAGGAAGGGATAGTAAGAATATGCACACAAACAGGTTGAAAATAAAGATTTACAATATTATTATGACAGTTCACATGTAATGTACATTATACAACATCTTGTATACATTTTCTACATGACAACAATAGTTTAAATATTTTAATTGTTTACTGGATTGAACATATTTTAATCTACATTAATTAATGTATAATTATAGTTATAATTATGTTATTATACAAATAACGTTACATGATTATTGTAGTAAAGTTGCCCACACAGATTTTATGTGATTGCACTCGTATTATAACAATAATATTAATAATTACAATTACAACAATAAAGTATAAAACAATTTTATACTAAGTTAGAGTATAAATATATATGTGATATTATATTTATAAACTGTTACTTTTATTTTTACGGGTGTATTTTTTTTGGTTTGCCGCAGGCTAGCTTTTCCACTTCACTTATCGCTTTAACATACTTTTGGTTTTGGTGAAAAAATACTTTGAACCAAAAAATATCTGTAAAATTAAAGGTAAGTAATATAATATAGTATATTCAATACTCGTTTTTACCTTAAATCTTTTTATTCCCACTACAATATATAATTATGTATTGGTATACTTTATAAATACAGGTAATTTTTGGTTTGACATATTTTTCACCAAAACCAAAAATATATCAAACCAAGATTTACCTATAATTTTAAACTAAGATAGTATACGGATGTAACAGATAAATACGTATAAAACTTTTTAAAGTAAAACTGTACTTTGAATATGTTATACTATATCACTTACCTTTAAATTTGTGGGTGTAAGTATAATTCGATATAATTTTGGTGAAAACCAAGGGTGTGTTGTACATAATGATTTTTGTTTGGTCTTCACCAAAATTATATTTATACCAGTAAGAATAAAAGTATTAGTTACATGTACAATAGCAAACATAACGATTATTATCGAAACAAATTAAAATGTAAATCACATATATCCGTGTAGGCAATCATATCCACGGCCATCCTGTGGTACACACACAGCATGTATAAACAATTGATTGTCTTCACGTTTACTTACATAACTACATGATCATTGTGGATATGGTTACCTAGCGTAGCTTGCTACTTGTGAGCCTGTTTGTAAAGCGCTGCGCTTGTCGCAGCTAACCTTCGGTAAACCTAAAGTTTACAAGTAGTTCACAACCGCTTACATAGATTTCATGTAATTATATTGTAATTACCATAATCTCAACTCAAAATTAATTACATGTTAAATATATGGTTACATAAAACACAGTTAACCTTTGGTAAATAACAGCTGACTTTCGGTAAACCGAAATTTGGTTCTATTCTGGTCTGGTCTGAAGTAGGAAATGAAGTGATGGTTGACCTACATTAAACAACCATCCACAAATATTATGTTGTCATTGTAAAATGTAAAAAATCTTAAACGAACGAAAATATTTTAAAATGTCTTTGAAAAGTAAAAATATGTAAGACAATATAACATAATATTTTGCATATACAAAATAGGTATATCTGTATTTAAAATAATATAACATTGATGACAAAGTATTATATTATATGTATATATACATATATGTTTGGTCAGTAAATATTAAAAAATATGTATCAGGTATACAGTCACACAACTAGTGTTATGTAAATGTGCTTTTGTCACAGATAGATAATTTTTTGACAAAGATTTTTGGAAAAACCTGTGTTCGCGCCAAAAAAATTTCATGCTGGCCTGTCAAAAAAATATTGGTATGTAAATAACGTTATTCATTACATGCATATGTGTGATGTAAGATAATTTCATACTATTTTAATGTATATAATACATATATACATACACAGATGTTAATATGTATTAGATACATATTATTTTAATATATACATCATCCATTTAGTTATACAATATAACTAACATATAAATTTTTATTAGCAATGTTATTACATTGTATTTGTTTATTCAAAATATATTAAGCATTACTACTAATAGTATTAGTAGTTACTTTTACATATTTGTATTAGTAGTAATACAGTACTTAATAATACATGTGTTAAACAACATTATATATGTTATATCTTTGTTATACATAACACACAATAATTGAGATAATTTCTATAGTAACTACTAATAATATTAGTAGTATTAGTAACTTTATATGTTATTATATAACATATATTTAAACGATTACATATATAATAGTCTATTATGAATACTTGTATTACTACATAATATTCGTGGTGAGTCGTATAGCTCTTGTCACTGCGTTTGCCAGAGGCTAGCTTCGCTTTGGCATAGTCATTGCTCTCTCAGTATAGCGCAGCTGACCTTCGGTATACCTTCGGTTTGTCGCTTGTCGCAGCTCTTCTCTCCGGAGGTATATACACCTTCGCCACAGGCTACCTTCGATTCGTGTATACACGAATATCATATAATTATTAATAATTAATACGTTATTTGTAAAATAATTAGTGTGATAGTTAATATAATGTTTAGTGTAATGATTGGTGTAAAATGGTTTTACACTTACTATTTATTATAGTGACTATAATATAATTCTTCGAACATTCAGGTAAAAATTTTGGTATGAGGTATTTTTACACCATACCAAAAATATGTCAAACCAACTTCCTGTCCTGTATTTTTAAAGTAAGATAATAGTCACACTATACAATATAGTGTATAACAACATCTCCTTGAGTATAAAATTGTTCATATTCACTACTGGTTATAGCTAATGTATTGAGTTACTTTATTTTGTCAGGTAAATTTTTGGTATGGTGTAAAAATACATCATACCAAAAATATGTCAAACCAACTTCCTGTCATGTATTTTTAAAGTAAGATAATATTCCACTATAACATATAGTTAGGTTAATACTTTCAATTTAGTAAAATAATAACGTATACGAAGTATGGTTTATTAAATAAACCATACTTCGTAGTATTATAATTGTATATATTATCTCTTCTCTCTTTCTTTTTCTTGCTAATACAAGTATAATTACATAATATCCGAGTATACCGAACCGAAGGTATATTCAAAGAGAAATGGCTACGCCACAGGTTGGTCCTTCTCTGGTCTGGTCTGAAGTGTGAAATGAAATGGGAAAATCAAATAACAGTTCAACCATGACATCAACTGACAGCTATCCTACAGAAATAACTATGAGATGAAATGTGCTATACAACTCACCACAGATATTATGTAGACATGAGTAATAACAACTAATTATTTTAATAGATTATACTCGTAGAGTTACATGATCACTGTGGTTGGCCATATAGCACAATTTACCACGATAATCTTGTGATCATACAAGTACTATTAAATAATTACTTACGTAGTGATACTAGTATAATTACAAGATAATTATGTAAGTATAATTTACCATAACAATTACTATAACACCAACATAATTTAAAGTACTAACTATATAAATTTGTGTAAATCGATTGTGAGTTTTAATCTCTTCGCTACACTTACCACAAACAGTTAGCTGTTACAAGCAACAAATGACAAGAGAACCGAAAAACTACTAGACAACTAACCATAAACATATGTGAAGACGAGAGTATAGACAAATAATTAATTGTGTAACGATATAAGTATTATTACGTAATAATTGTGGATAGTTGTTTACTCGTATTTTATGTAATTGCACTGTAATCTTACAGTAATCTTACTATAGATCCAATAGGGATACAAATTCAATCCAATCCAATCCAATCCAATCCAATTACATACTTAACATGTAATTATCAACACCACAGTACTACAATACCGTAACAACTATACTATAGTATGTTGGGGGAGGGAGAGAAAGAGTCTCCAAACCATCGACAATGTCATTTAGCTGTTTAGAGACATACCTATCCTGTTTATTACCTCCTAGGCTGGCAAGACTGTGTTTACATCTGGGAGGGAAAGAGGAGAGGAGAGGGAAGAGGACAGAGAGGGATTAACTGTATTTGTTGACATTATCGATTATTAATTGTGATTTTTTAATCTACGGTAATGGATTAAAAAACTACCGTTATCACATACCATGCTGTCAACGAACGAAATTATTCAACAATGTATTAGCATCAAAAAGCTAATACCCAAATTTCGACGTGACTTTCAACCTGAGTTAACAGAGCGGAATAAACAGAATCTCCGTCAACTACGTTTGTTGAAACCTGACAGGTTTGGTCCTCTCATGTATCAGAGCCCTATCTTTACCCGAGGAGACATTGTAGAGGCGCTTGAAAGCGATCCACAGCCTAACGTTGATGATCTTCGTCTCATGATACAAAATCCCAATGTAGATCTTGAACTGGCTGACCTCATCATCAATATTTACATTCTACCTAATTACCAGTTTTCAGACAATGTTTATCATGATCTATGTGCCAACCCTAATTTGACAGAGCAATATATCAATGATCATAATAGTACTGGTTGGTGGCCTGCCAGTCGTAATCTTAGTCTGAACAGGAATATCTCTGTAGCCAGTCTGCGTCAGCTTGATATAGCTTTTGAACGCAGTATTAACTTGAGCTTAGCCGATTTAGACACTATTCCTCATAGTCAAATCGACTGGTATGAAGTATCCATTAACCCGGTTATTAGCTTTGAAATGGTATTGACTAGACCTGACTATCCTTGGGATTGGCAAATTATTCTCGACAAAGCTAATACACCAGATGACTGCAAACAACGTTATCCTCAACTGCCCTGGCCTATCGCTAACAGGAGAGTTCGCCCTAAGATTACTTCTTTTCCAACTCCACAAGAGATAACTGAGCGGCACATAACATATATCCAGTTGTCTCATCATCCCAAGCTGACTTCAGACTTTGTCTTACAACACCACAATGAAGATTGGAATTGGTACGTGATTGCCAAACATAAATTTGAACATTGTGTTGAGTTTGATATCATGGATGTGCAACTAGTTCAAGCTTATCAGCGCTTGGCTAAGCAATTTTACTGGCATCTAGTTGACATTATGCATTCAGCACCTCTGGGTTACTACTATCTCAATGATATAGAGGAGATTTTGCCAGCTGACAAGAAACAGCAATTGCAGCAATTGCGAGCTGCCAAGCGCTATGATGACATCAAACAATTGTTAGCTGATGTTGAAGGAGGGAGAGAGGTCTTGTAATTCATGCGTAATATAAAATAAATATGTATCATGTAAATTATATAAAGGATCGTAGATCTGTTATTAAAATGTTAACAATACCCCCAACACCCCAACACCCCCAACACCGACACCGTTGATAAAAAGTCAACAATATTAACATGTATTAAATTAATACATATATCATTAATAATTTTATATTTCAATGATAATGGTATACATAGTATTATTACATCTCAAAGATGTAAACAACTTTAACAAATCTGTAAACAAATATGTTTAATGACATAACATATTGTGATTAATAACTTATATTGTACTTATTACTATTAATAAATACAATATAATTATTATATGTTATTAACTAACATATAATAATTATGTGTCAAACATATAATAGGTATTAATAATGTGTTATAACAAAGATAAATATAAAATTGTTATACTTACTATTATTGTAATAGTTTTGTAGTTTATGTTTTGTGAATGATATAATTATAACACATATACGATCTTATTTTGATAATACCAGTCGTAATAACAGTCGTAATAACAAATGTTGAAGGACAATTACATACGTGTGGTTACCACAAACATATCCCACGTCAGATTACAATAACCTACATTATAATAAAATTTGAAGTGTAATTACATAATATTTGTGTAGTCTAAACCAACCACAGTGATCATGAGATCATACAAGTAATAAACAATAATTCATACTAACCATACTTATAGTACTACATGATTATTGTGGATTATTGAATACACAAATATTATGTAATTACTCCGATATTATATGATTGTAACTATGATTAGACACAACTTATAAACATATGTTATAAACGTAACTCACAATTACAACAACAATTTTAAAGTACAATTATATAAAATTTGTGTATTCAATCATCCACAATAACTATATGGTAGTACATGGATATAAATAATTAAATGTAATATGATCCAAATATAAACATTACATGATTATTGTGGATGATTGAATACACAGATCTTATGTAATTACACTCTCGTAACAATAATATTAATAATAATAATAATAATAATAATAATTACAAAAATAACAGTAAAAAGTATAGAACAATTCTATGCTAAATTATATATGATAATATAAGTTACACTTACATTATTAGTATTAGTATTTTTACATATATATATATATTATGTGTCGATATTTTATAACCTGTAAAATTACATTTACAATATGGGTATTATATACGTTATATGTATTGTATATGGTTACATTAATTATGGGGTGGGGAAGAGGAGGAGGATGAGAGAGTTGGACAGAGGAGAATAGTGAGGAAAAGAGAGAGAGAGGAATATATGGGTTAGAGTTTAAGATATTTTGGCACAGGATAGCGCAAACTCGCCAAAGTTTAAGATATTT